>AACY020564230.1_pt1 | contig 26104 bp, 19 predicted proteins | sample 267378 | NCBI WGS metagenome assembly AACY02 (sample SAMN02954345, study PRJNA13694) | marine metagenome | biome: aquatic; feature: ocean; material: water; isolation source: isolated as part of a large dataset composed predominantly from surface... | reverse complement strand
AGCCCATTCAAACTCTGCACTATAATCGTCACTGCCACGGGAGAGGACTTGTGCGGTTGCTCGTAAGCCGCTCCCTAAATCTGCAGCAAATTGTAGTGCGACTTTGGAGTCATTATTAAAGTCGATTTCTTTATCATAACCGTAGTAACTTTTATCATCGGATAAACTTGAGCCAGCAACAATGGAGGCAAAGCCGTTTATTTCAACATTCGCGTGAAGGGATGGAATATAGAGTGCGGTCAACACACCTAATGCAACTGTACTTTTTCTCATGTTAGGAAACCTTTTTGAGGGAATACAGTTTAAAGGTAGTTGAATTTTTGGTGTTTTCACGATTTTGCAACATTTTTGAGGGGCAGTTAACAAATCGATGTTTGTTAAGCCTCAAGTGGGATAGCACTCCAAGATTATTGGAAAAGATTTCGAGTAATAGGCAAAAGACTCATTCTTATTGAGGGTTCTAGAATATGAATCTGTTAGAGCATGGGTGACATGCTCTAACCATCATGGTGCGTATTAAGCGCATTGGCTCAGAAATGCTAATAATTGCTGATTAACAAATTCGGCTTGTTCTAGACTTGAAATATGGCCAGCACTTGGAATATGCACTAATTGGCTGCCATTAATGGCATCACTCATCAAATAACTTTCCAAAACACTGCGCGCCTTGTCTTCTACACCCACCATGATTAAGCAAGGTAAGGTAAATTGTTCGGCAAATTCTAGGGTATCGCGCCGACCAAAAATAATCCGTCCAAGTTTTACTATGTCGGGAATGCGTTCTGGCGTTAGCGCAGCTAAGTCGCTTTCAAAACGTTGCACTAATTCGGGATTATTCGCTTTGGCATTATCTGCAAAAAACAGCGGTGAAATTGCATTGATAAGTACTGGTGGAATACTGCCAGCGGTTTGGATCATGTCTAACATCCCAAAATATTTGGCACGGGTGATTTCTGGCTCAAAACCAATAAAACTGTCCAGCATGGCAAGCGTCTTGACGCGAGCAGGCGCCTTAAGCACCAGCTCTGCCCCCCACATGGCGCCAACGGACAAACCGATGAGGGAAAATGTCTCAAGTTCGAGGGCGTCCATCAGGGCTAACATATGCTCACTAATGTCTAACAGGCTATGGCAGTTTTCCGGTACGGTGCCAGATTGGCCGTGTCCCCAGAGATCGGGTACGATACAGCGGTAGCTTTTGCTTAAGAGCGCAATTTGTGGCGCCCACATGGCGCTGTCCCACAGGTAGCTGTGGCCAAATAACAGGGCAGGGCCTGTGCCGATATCAAGGTAACTAAGTTGGCTACCCGCGATGCAAATTTGTTGTCTGTATGATGATAAATCCATAAAACCTACTTAATCTATAAAACCAAAAACGGGAAGGGACGTCGGCTAAAACGTGCAGAAAAAGCTATTAAGGCTGCGCAATCCGATGTACATATTCCGCTACTAACTCGGGTAAACGCCGGATCACGGCGTCTTTTAGCAACATATCGCTCTGCTGGATAACCTGCGCTAAGGCCTGCACCTCAAATTGGGGTAACAGGGTTTGAGACACGGGGAAATAGCTAATATGCCAAGGCTCTGCACTTACCGCGCTTTGGCCTTTCTGGAACGGAAAATAAAACCCAAAATCCTTGGCATTAGCCACTAGCCACTGGTGCAAGTGGGCGCAGGGGCCGCCGTCACGGTATTCGGCGTCCACCAGACGCAGGGATTTGACCTCAATTTGCTCGGCATCAAATACATCGATATCCGTTCCCCAATGGTGACGCGAAGCACCAGGCAGTGCCGACCAGAGTAAGATCAAATCGACTAACTCATCATCGCTGAGCGGCGCGATATCCACGGGCTGCTCATTGATATCCAGGACCACTCGTTTACCGCTGGCCTTGGCATTCCAAATGGCGAGTTGCCGATCGAAGGGGCGATAGGCAGAGCAAATCGCTAGCTTAATACCGTCTTTGGCGGCACTGTCGGCCATTGCCTGAAAGGCAAGGGCGGTTTGTGACTCTAACTTAAACCGCGTTTCTCGCTGATGATAGGGGCTGAGTAACTCAACGAGCACTAAGTCGCTCATTGAGTCAGAGTCTAGATCCGCTGTTAAACCTGTCTCTCCCCTTGGCTCTAGACCATAGAGCAGGGCTTTTTTTGCCGTGATAGCCATGGTATTTAACACAGTAACTGTTCCAAAATCACTTCATAACACAGCGCTAATTGCTCTAGATCGTCTACCTTCACGCACTCGTTCACTTTATGGATTGTGGCGTTTACTGGGCCAAGTTCCAACACTTTGGCGCCCGTTGGCGCAATAAAGCGCCCATCGGAGGTGCCGCCGGTGGTTTGTGGATCGGTATCATAGCCCGTGACTTGACGAATAGCATGGCGGGTCGCGTCTAACAGTGGGCCTTCGCCGGTTAAAAAGGGTAAGCCATTGAAAGTCCAACTAATGTCATAATCCAGTTCGTGGGCGGTTAATAAGGCTTCCACACGCTCGATGAGTATCTCGGCGGTCACTTCGGTGGAATAGCGGAAGTTAAACATCACCTCCAAGGCGCCTGGGATCACGTTCGATGCGCCTGTGCCGCCGTTAATGTTGGCGATTTGCATGCTGGTGGGCGGGAAGAATTCGTTGCCATTATCCCAATGGGTTTGGCTTAACTCAGCTAAAAAGGGGGCGGCTTTGTGGATAGGGTTATCCGCAAGGTGCGGATAGGCCACATGGCCTTGAATACCTTTAACGGTTAAGTTGGCGGTGAGACTGCCACGGCGGCCATTTTTAACCACATCACCGAGTTTTAAGGTCGACGAGGGTTCACCCACCAATGCCCAAGTGATTTTTTCATTACGGGCTTCTAGGGTGTCGATAACCCGTGTGGTGCCATTGATAAAGGGGCCTTCTTCATCGCTAGTGATTAAAAACGCAATCGAGCCAGGATGATTTGGGTGCTTAGCCACAAAACGTTCGGTCGCGACGATCATCGCCGCCAGTGAGCCTTTCATATCGGCAGCACCGCGACCATACAGATAACCGTCAATAATGGTTGGCTCAAAAGGCGGGGTATGCCAGCGGCTTAAATCGCCTGCGGGCACCACATCGGTATGGCCGGCAAAACAAAATACCGGGCCTGTATTACCGCGCCGCGCCCACATATTGGTGGTGTCTTCAAAGACCATGGGCTCAATATTAAAGCCTACGGCGGCAAGACGTTCGGCCATTAAGCTTTGACAGCCTTCATCTAGCGGTGTGACCGAAGGACGGGCGATTAACGCTTTAGTCAGTTCGGTAACCGGGTGAGTGTTCGAAGCGTACGTCATAGAGAAAACACCTTCTTATATTCGGCTTCGTTAAAGCCCACTAGCACTTGTTCACCCAAAACCAGCACTGGCCGCTTGATCAGTGTCGGGTGAGTGAGCATTAGTTGAATGGCTTTGGCTTGGTCGATATCCGCTTTATCGGCATCACTTAAGGCACGAAAACTGGTACTGCGTTTATTAAAGACGGTTTCCCATCCGGCAATTTGACACCAATGCTGCAGATCCTTTTCTGCTAATCCATCTTCCCTAAAGTCATGGAAGTTGACCGAAAGTTGATGGGTTTCAATCCATTTACGTGCTTTACGCACAGTATCGCAATTTTTAATACCAAAAAGGGTCAAGATGATGCTCCTATCGAGGGGCGCCGTTGGCACGCATTGATTTTGCTCGCATTGTGGCATTGTGCGCTGGATGCTACAAGGGGATATTGCCTAGGGTATGTTGAGAATAAGGTAAGATAGCCGCAAAGATTTGATAGGTGGTCGATGTAGGTAAAAGTGAAATATTTGATGTTAATTTGGGTATCAGTATGCAAATAAAAAGCCGAGCAAATATGCTCGGCTTTGTCTTTGGAAATGTTTTTAATTAAAAGTTCATTTCCAGAGCGAGGTAATACTCACGGCCTACTACGTTGTAGTAAGAACGTGGGTAATGTGGCCACGATGACTGGGTTTGATCAATCTCAGGGCCCGCATCAAACAAGTTGTTGATGCCGGTTGAGATTTTTAGTGCATCGTTGACAAGATAACTTGCTGACCAGTTCACTTCAACATGGCTGTCGATCGTTACGCTGTAATCTGCGTCCAGACCATTTTCGACAAAGTAATCCATGCGATCGCCATTCATGCTGTCAGTGTATTTGAACAATAAGTTAGTCGCAAAATCGTTATAGCTCCAACCTAAGTTCAAGTTACCGCGGATTTTAGGCGCTGAACCTTCACCATCAATAAGATCTAATGCCTCTGAATCTGGGGTTAATTGCTCTTCCCATTTCAGTAAGTAGGTGCCTTCTAAGCGGGCGGTTAAATCACCTAAGTTGGCAGTTTCATAGCGATAACCGATAGAGAAGTCGATACCAGAGGTTTTTTGTGATGACATGTTAATCGCTTGGGTATTCACCTGAATTAACTTGCCATTCGCATCACGTATAATTTTGTCTGTAAATGCATCTGAATGATCCAGAATATATTGGGCGCTAGGATCATTCACTAGGTTATCGATTTCAACAATCCAGTAATCTAATGTCAGATTGAGATCGTTGTAATCCCATACCATACCAAGGTTATAGTTTTTACCTGTTTCAGCTTCTAACTCAGGGTTAGCACCAATGGTAATTGGCAAGGATTCGATCTTATCGCAAGCAGGACCAGGGCCAGAGGCTTCACAAGTAGGAGTATCAATCACAGTACTATAGGCTGACGTGGGTTCTCCAAATAAACGCTGCATATCTGGAGCACGGAAAGTCTCTGCATATAGACCACGTAGCAGTAAGCTGTCGATAGGACGGTATTCTACAGCCACTTGAGGACTGAATTGACCACCCACATCTGATTCGTCATCGTAATAGTCGTAACGGCCAGCTAAGGTCACTGTGAGGTTTTCAATCACAGGAACAGCCACTTCAGCGTAGCTAGCATATTGTTCACGTTCACCTTGAGCGCTGCTACCGCCTTTACCCATGACACCGCCGTTAGTGGTAAAGCTATCGGATTTGTCATAAAACCATTCTTTGCCATATTCGATACCAGCAGCATAAGCTACGGCGCCTGCTGGTAATTCAAAGACTTCGCCACTAATACCGGCGTTAAAGCTTGATAGGGTTGATTGACCTTTTTTACCACCTTGATAATCCAGCATGGCGGCATCTTCATTGGAAATAACATCCAATAGAGAATGACCATTGGTTCCTTCGGTCAAATAATCCCACATACTTTGGTAAGTTGGTGAGCCCGTTGTGGTGGATTCTACAGTTTGGCGGGCAATAGACCAAGATGTGTCATATTCGATGCCTTCAGTCAGATAACCTTTACCACCGATCAAGAACGAGAAGTTATTGGTTTCAAAATCAGAAGTACGTGGACCTAACTCTGACATACGACGAGTGTAGAAATATTCTCCGTCGGCTGCGCTGGCAAAATCACCGCCAAAGGCTGATGATTTTTTGAAGGTTTGTGAGAGGCCTTTTGACTTGTTGTAGATAGTGACATCATCGCCAACTACTTTATATTTAAAGTCATCACCGACAGTTGCTGACTCAATTTCGGTAAAAGTTGAGGCATGTGTATAGTCAATTCGAGAGTAGAGCTGATGGTCATCATTCAGTTCTTTGGTGAGGTTCACCATAGTTGAATAGCGTTTTTGTTCTGGAGAGAAATCCCGTTGTGGTGAGCGATCAAAACCGCAGCGACCATTGGACATCACTTGATAACCACGTGCCTCACATTCTGCGGCAGATAAGGTTTTAAAGAGTTTATTATCGCTGGTGACAATGTTCGCACCATATGAGCTGTAAGCCGCATAAGGGTTGCCCGGAACGATATCTGTTCCCCATTCTGGGCGATCTGTTCCTTTTAAGGCTTGACGGTCTTCGTATTCGGCGAAGAAAGTTAGGTTCGCTTTATCGCTGCTTACGCCCGTCATAAAGGAGAATTGGTTGTTTTGTAAGCCACCATCAACGGTATCGGAGAAGCGATATTTCAAGGTGCTTTGCTCAACATCTTTTTTCAAGATAATGTTGATAACGCCGCCCATGGCATCCGAGCCGTAAATGGCTGATGCACCTGTGGTTAAGATCTCAATGCGTTCAATCGCTCCTAACGGAATGTTTGCGGTATCGACAAAACTATCTGTACCACCGGCCCCAAAAGGATATTTAGGTACGCGTTTACCATTGATGAGGGTGAGAACGCGTCCAGCGCCAACACCACGAAGATTTACAGCAGATGCAGCTGGGGTGAAACCATGAACTTCTTGCTGAGTCATGGAGCCGCCAGAGTTTTGCGATAGGTTACCTAAAACATCTTGGACTGAGTTAAACCCGCCTTTTTCAATGTCGGCTGCACTGACAACCACTACAGGTGAAGCATTCTCAAGATCGGTACGCTTAATACGTGAACCAGTTACTTCGATACGCTCAACTTTATCCTCGGCAACCGCGGTTTCATCAGCTGCGAAAACCAATGGTGATAAAGATGTTGATACTAAAGCAAGTAAACTAAAACGAACCGCACGTGCAACGGTTGTTTGCGTAATCATATTTTCATTCCCTTAACAATGCCGTGATGATCAGGAAGGGTTTCATCAAGGCTTATATTTTATGTGCAACTGCCCTCCATAGTCGGAAAACTATCATTAACAACTTTAATATCAACAGCTTAATTGTTTGTTTTGTGTTAATCGTGTGTTACTAATGTAAACTTGCGGAAGCTAATTAAGGTTAGCTTGAAGTAATAAGATGCGGTGCTGCATGTGAAAAAGGCTAGATTGTATCGCAATGTAACGTAACATCATCTTTACAATGTCAATCTTTAGGCTGAATTTTTTGTTTAGGTCAGTTTTGAATAATGTGATCGCTATCAATTTAAGATTAAAGGTGTTAATAGCATGAATCTTATTAGCTGTTGAAATATAGACCATTATTGACTGTGTTTTAGCGGATTTAACAAATGGAACAGCTCTAGCATATTATTTCGTTATTCATGCTTATGGCTTATTTTATTATCGGAATATGTCTCCATTGGGTAGTGTAGCGGGGAGAGAGTTGACCACGCTTCATTCTCCAATCGGCATTCAGTCCTTGTCCTGCAAATTGAATATTTCCTTTACCACTGTGATTGATACCATCAAGCAGTTTCATCAATTCTTTACTTTTAGGTTGTGGTTTGGCCTCGTCAAACAAGCCTAATTGAAACACGCCTGGTGCATAAAAATCTCCTAGCATGACGCCAGCTTTAGCATAGGCGGGACCTGCACGCCAAAGCCGATGCAATAGTCGCTGCGCTAATTCGATAAAATCACGGGTATCGTCACTGGGATACACAAGATGACCTGTGAGTACTTGGCTATATTGGGGCTGATGTTGCGTAAAATAACTGCTGCGAATAAACACCGATAAGGTGCGGGCAAACTGCCCCTCCGCTCGCAATTTCTCGCAGGCCCTAAAGGTATAGTCACTGATAGCCTGCTGCATCGCCTCAAAGGTGGTAATACGTGCGCCAAAGGAGCGCGAGCTGATGATTTGCTGCTTTGTCGCTACCACCTGCTGAATATCATCACAGGCAATACCGTTAAGCTCGTACACCGTTCGCTCAACCATGACGGAAAAATTGTCTCGGATAAGTTTAGGATGGGCATCTGCAAGCTGTAGAGCGGTATGGATGCCCATCAGTTTTAAACGTTGCGCAATTTTTCGGCCAATGCCCCAAACTTCATCAATGGGAGTGAGCGTCATTAACCGACGTTGGCGTTCTTTATCGCGTAAATCGACAACGCCTTGGGTGGCGGGATACTGTTTTGCGGCATAGTTAGCTAGCTTGGCTAAGGTTTTGCTCGGCCCAATTCCTACGCAGACACTGATCCCTATCCATTGCTGGATCCGCTGACGAATATCCATGGCTAACTGGTTAATATCTTGACATTTATCGAGCCGAGACAGATCCAAAAAAGCCTCATCGATTGAGTAGACTTCAACCCTAGGCACCATCTGCTCAAGTGTGGTCATGACGCGATTTGAAATATCAGCGTAAAGGGCATAGTTGGACGAAAATACCGCCACATTATGGGCGCGGATCATCTCCATCACTTGATAAACCGGCACGGCCATTTTTATGCCTAATTGCTTTGCTTCCGATGAACGCGCGACGACACAACCATCGTTATTTGACAGCACAACGATAGGTTTGCCCTGTAGATCGGGCCGAAACATACGCTCACAGGACGCATAAAAATTATTACAGTCTACGAGGGCGAATAAGTTGGCGGTCATTTGAGTTTTTTCACCACACAAGTCACGACACCGAACAGGTCTAACTCTGACTCGTGGCTGAGTGGAATTGCACTGTAGGCCGGGTTACATGGCAATAATTGCACCACAGGACGTAATTGCAATTGCTTTACCGTAAATTCCCCATTGATGGCCGCCACTACAATATCTCCATGGGTGGCTTGTAAGGCTCGGTCAACCACTAATATATCACCAGAGGAAATTCCGGCATCGACCATCGAATCGCCTTGAACTTTGACAAAAAAGGTTGCGGTGGGGTGTTTGATACAAAGCTCATTTAGATCAAGCGATTGCTCAATATAATCATTGGCGGGAGAAGGAAATCCCGCCGCCACCGATGTGCTAAAGAAAGGGTATTGGATTTTTGATTGTTCAGGAGTAACCATGATCATATGCATCTATATACTGTACATATGTACAGTATAGGCTAACTTTAGCATATGTCGAAGGCGTTTATGTCCTGTATTTGCCTAAGTAAACAATCACCCTATTGGAGTCTCGTGATCAAGCTGACTGACTTATGTAAGTCAATTTTTTATTGAAGTAACGGCAATAAAAACAAGTATTCACATAAAAACAGAGAATGCTTTTACGGTGCGCAGAATGGATGATGTGGGGCAAATTAAAGGTATTAAGTCGGTGCTGAATGATATGCCGCTTGTGATCATAAAGCCCGCAAAACTGAGGTTTTGCGGGCTTTACTCACAGGTATCAGCCTTAAAAATTATTTCAACGCCTCAGGGACGATGGGGTAGTTATCCCATACACGGCCGTCGCTCATTGAACGTACCAGCTTGATATATTCAGCATGGGTCCAGGCGAGCGGGGTGGCGGAGTTAGTGCCTTGGCCGAGTTGATATTGGTAACGAGTGGCGTTACCCACACCGTCCCATGCTTGTTCGGGGAGCATTAGACCCGCGTTGGCGAAGGTTTCCATCCCTTGCACATAGGTATTGATAAGTTGCTGCTTGGTTTGCTGTGCGTGAGCACCGCTTAGCTCTCCCTTGGCGCTGGCAAGGGCCAATTCAAAATGCCCACGCTCGCCAGTAAAGAAGGGCCAGACGCGGCCGCGTTGGTTGTCGCTATTACTGCCCGATTCGGCGTAGTTTGCGCCAGTGAGGGTATCTTCACCGTAGCCATCGTTACCGTAACGTCTAAAGCCTGGAACGCTGCTGCCATCCTTTGCCATAAAGTTGTATTTGAGGCGTAAATTGTCCTCAAGCTCGGTATTATCCACCAGCGCTAGGCTTTGATTAATCAGCTTATCGGTGGCGCCACGCACGCCATAGCGCACCAGTTCTAAAAAGCCGCCATCGAGGATCTGACGTTGATCTAATCCCGCACGGCCATTATTGGCGGCGAGTTGCTCGGCGGTGTTTGGCTCACCGTTGGGGCTTAATCGCAGATAATACGGCGCCTTAATGCCTTGGCTATCTGTGAGCAAACCTTGGGTCGTCACTAAGTGTTTTTCAAGTTGTTGGTTAAGCGACTTAGCGGTCGCTAGATAACGTTGACTGGCATCGCTGTCGTTTACTGCCTTGGCAATATCACTCGCGGCCACTAAGCCTGCGATCACTGCGGCCGTGGTGGAGGGCGAATAACCTGCCTGTTCTTCCCAACGTTCTTGTTGGGTTTTTGGTGGCGTAATTTGGGTGTGATTCCAGTCAAGATTGACTTCGCCGCCGCTGACTAAAAAGTCCGCCGCAGCTTTTAACATCTCTTGATACCAATGGTTAAGTTCAGCTTGACTGAGTACGCCTGCCTGCCAGAGTTTCCAGCCGAGCATGATAGGCATCGCCGTTTGGTCGAGCTGTACGCCCACCCATTCGATTTGGCCGTCCACATGGGTCTTTTGTAAAAACCAACCGGGTGTGCCGCTAAAGCCTGGGGTTTTATCGCTCACTTGCACCTTTTTAAGGTATTCAAAGGCGACTTTAGGCGTTTGGGTATCGCCCATGGCGAGAAATGCCATGGCGCATTGATAAAAGTCGCGCGGCCAAACGGCCTTGTAGCCTGTACTCGGTGTGACAGCAGGGACAGTATCGCCCCAAGGATTAGAAAGCGACGCGATAAGGGCGCCCGCGTAGGTTTTATCTTCCTGCGCCTTGAGTACCATGGCACTGGTATACAGCAGCTTGCCATTATCTGTGGTGCTTTGCGCCATATCAGGCATCGCCGGTAGCGATTGTAAATAACTGTGCCAACCAGCGTTGTATTGACTCAGCACTGCGTCATACCCCGCCGTTAAGCTGGCGTTGGCATTGGCTAAACTGCTGGCCTCATCCTGGCCAAAACCAATCGCCAAATTCACATTAAGAGCTTGATTCGCTTGGAGTGCGGGATAACTGGCGGTAAAAGCAATGTTGCCTTGAGTCGGATTTTCGGCGCTGCTGGTGGCCTGATACAGCGTATCGAGCTTACCGTTATCGGCTAAATCGGCCAAACCGTCGGATACACCGACAAAACCGGTGGTCGCCTGCGCAAAGTCGATATCCGATTTCACCGTCATCACGCTGCTGTGGGGATTCGCCGTACGAGCGATAAGGGCTTGATGATCGATTCTGCCAATATCATTCGCGCCCGCATTATCGATATGGGGATTAACGTATAAATGCGGTGTGATGCCAGCTTCAAAGGCGGTAAACGTCACGCGCATCATCAGCGTATCACGGTCGGGATCGGTAAAGATATGTTTTTCTATCTGATACTTACCTTCAACGTCGCGATTGATAATCTTATAGGCCAAGGATTGTGGGCGACCATTGGCATCGGTGTCTAAGTATTCAATGCTGCTGATCGTGTTGTCTTTCTCGGTATCGACAAAGCCATTGCCTGTGATCACAAATTGCAACTCTTTGAGCTGAGCATTATGAATAAGGCCGTACATGGTCTCGGTTAAAATCCCCTGTGCGACGGAGAACCACACTCGGCTAATGGGATTTTGCGCGCTGTCTTGGTATTGCCCCTGAGTATAAGGCTCATAGGAAGTACCGATACCGGTTTTGCCGGAGAACGCCCAGGTTGGGGCGTTACCGGGGGCGCCGGGGGCAATCTGTGCGTCTGTAGCTTTGGTGACTGTTTGTGTTGATGTATCTGTATTGGGGGCCGAGGGTGAGCAGCCCGTTAAGCTGGCAATGCCGATAAGGCTTGCGGCAATTGCGAGCGCAATCGGCTTACGAGTTAAGCTGCGGGCCTGCTGCGAAGGTACTGTTGTCAATGCCATATTTATCAAAATCTCCCCAATCAATAGATGGTGCTAATTGCGATTTATTCTTGTTGTAAGCTATGTGGCCATACGTCTTGGCGTTTAGTTGCCCAAACGCCCAAACGCCCAAACGCCCAAACGCCAAGGGGGCCGAGTTGTAGGATCTGCGATTTACGCTTGAGAGTGCTGAGTATTCGGTTGCTCAACAAAGAGCACGGCAATCCCGGCGCAGAGCATCAGGACGCCGCCAGTGATCAGGGCATAGATGGGCTGACCATCAAATAATCCATTAAGAATTAAGCCTAAAACACTGGCCGCGAGCAGCTGTGGGATCACGATAAAGAAGTTAAAAATCCCCATATACACGCCCATCTTTTTCGGCGGTAAGGCGCCAGATAACATGGCGTAGGGCACGGATAGAATCGAGGCCCAGGCGATACCTACGCCAATCATGGGTAGCCATAACAGACTGGGATCTTTGATAAAATAGAAACTGATCAACCCAAAACCGCCGCAGAACATATTAAAGGTGTGAGTCAGTTTGATGCCGATGCGTTTAGCAAGCAGTGGGATAAACAGGGCCGCAATGGCCGAAAATCCATTGTAGGAGGCGAACAGTACGCCCACCCAATCGGCACCATCGTTATAGGCCTTAGACAACACATCGCTGCTGCCAAAATGGTAGGACGTCACCGCTGAGGTGGTGTAAATCCACATCGCAAAGAGCGCGAACCAAGAGAAAAACTGCACTATGGCTAACTGATGCATGGCCTTTGGCATATGGAATAAATCATCGACGACATTAAAGACAATGCCCAGTTGCGCGCGCTGTGAGGGCGCTGATTTGCCTAAACGCAGGGCGCAGTATAGTTGCAATGGGCCAAAGGCAAAAATCCCTAAGGTTAAAATATACAGCTGCTTATCTAAATCCTGTGTCCACACCGCAAGCGTCAGCAGTGCGCCTACAGCCATCCAAACGATAGCGGCAGATTGATAATTCTGATGGGTGCGTGTGCGGTTTTGTTGCTCATCTATGCCTGCGTCAGCATTGCCATGGAAGGCGGCGAGTTCATCGGGGGAATATTCTTTGGTGGACACAACAGTCCAAGCCACGCTAAGAAACAGCACTGCGCCACCAAAATAGAAGGCATAACGCACCGAATCGGCTATTTCGCCCGCGGGTGCGGTATTGGCGACAGCAAAGAAGTTGCTGAGAATATAGGGTAGGGCCGAGGCCACAACCGCGCCGATGCCAATAAAAAAGCTTTGCATAGCATAGCCTTGGGTGCGCTGCTTGGGAGGTAAATTATCCCCCACAAAGGCACGGAAGGGTTCCATGGCGATATTGATAGAGGCATCCATAATCCACAGCATGCCCGCGGCAATCCACAACGTAGGGGAATGCGGCATCACAAAAATCGCGAGAGTCGTACAAATGGCGCCGATTAAAAAATATGGTCGGCGGCGACCTAAGCGTCCCCAAGTGTTATCGCTCAGATAACCAATAATAGGCTGAACCAGCAGTCCCGTTAACGGCGCGGCAATCCACAGGATAGGAATATCATCGATAGAGGCGCCAAGGGTTTGGAAAATGCGGCTGACGTTGGCATTTTGCAGCGCAAAGCCAAATTGGATCCCCAAAAAGCCAAAGCACATATTGAAGATTTGCCAGAAATTCAGCTCGGGTTGCACCCTATGCACGGCGCGCTGCGCCACCTTGGGCGAGAAATTCTCTAATGGGGTAACCGTTTGTTGATCCGCGGACATGCAACTTCCCTTCAGTAGCGGGCAGCGGGGCTGCCTTGAGTCATTTATCGTTATAATTTGAAAGCTTAATCAATAGCTTTGGCTCAGTTTACGCATTATTGTGCCAGTTCGGTTTGGTCGCTATAAAGGTGTGTTTGATGCTAAAAAATAGCGAATATACCTCTCCCTCAGAAGCATATTCGCCAATAAATTCATTTTCATACTCTATGATGCAAATGCTCAGAAGCAGAAAAGAACCTAAGCCTGACAGCTATCCTCAAAGGCTGCTACCAGAAACGACCTCACAGTGTTCAACCCTACAAGCAGAGGGTGGAACTAGCGAATTTATAGTAGCCGCAGCGTCGATTGACGCACAACCGCTTACATACGTATTCATCATCCATTGATAACTCAAGTTAAACAGCTGTGTAACCTAATGGCAGCCTATTTTACACTCCTATGGGGTTGTATGGGTATCCAGTCAGTGGCTAAAGTGTCAGCAGCAGTGAGCAATAGACGCATTATGCGATTGATACTGCAAAAATAATGGAACAGTATGTCAGCAGATGCTCTCATGTAATCATGGTTAGCACCTGTCAAAATCGATTATGTTTTGAATAAAGGATATCTATGTTTGTTATCACCTTAACCTACAAAAAGCCGCTGGCAGATGTTGAGTTACATTTAGCTGCTCATATTGATTATCTTGATGCGTATTATGCCAAGGGCGTTTTTATCGCTTCGGGCCGTAAGGTGCCACGCACGGGCGGTGTAATCTTCGCTAAGGCGGAGTCGCGTGCAGTTCTCGAGGCTATTTTGCAGCAAGATCCTTTCTATACCGAAGACGTGGCTGAATTTGATGTGGTGGAATTTGTGCCAACCAAAGCCGCCGCAGGATTCGAGCAACTCATTGAGACACTTTAGTGATTTTTGCAAATTGTAAAATACAGATATTTATACCAATGATATTTGCTATAAATGCAATAATTGCGGGTGTGGTGCGAGAAATAAAATGAAAACACGGTCCGATGATTTAGAAATACTGCTTGCTGTCGTCGACAGTGGTGGTTTTTCGGCGGCAGCTGAACTGTTAGATATTCAAGTTGCCCGCGTGTCTCGGGCGGTGAGCAAGGTTGAAAGCCAAGTTGGCGTTTCTATTTTAAATCGCACGACTCGCCGGATCGAATTAACCGAGGAAGGTCGCCAGTTTGTTGAAGCCATCCGAATTGGCTTATTACAGATCCAGCAGGCTGAAGAGGATATCATTACTCGTGGAGAGCTACCGAGAGGCCGTTTACGTGTCGATGCCGCAAGTCCCTTTGTGTTTCATCAATTAGTGCCGCTTATCCAGCCATTTAAGCAAACCTATCCCGATATTGAATTGGAACTCACCTCCAACGAAGGTTTTGTCGATTTGCTTGAAAAGAAAACCGATCTCGCGATCCGCATTGGCAACTTAACGGATTCGACTTTGCATGCTAGGCCACTTGGGAAAAGCTTGCTGTACATTGTAGCCTCACCAGATTACCTATCAAGGCGCGGTTTTCCCAATAAAAGCAGCGATCTTATTCACCACGATTTGCTGGGATTTTCTACCCCTAAAACCCTCAATGATTGGCCACTGAACGGATTTACTCGGTTTACACCTACATTAACCTCAAGTAACGGTGAAACGTTAAGGCAGCTTGCATTAACGGGTAATGGTATTGCCTGCTTATCGGGATTTATGGTGAAAAAGGATATCGCTGAGGGGCGTTTAATCCCCTTATTGGAGAGTGAAAAAATCACCAATACCGGCCGAGAGCAGATCAATGCGGTGTACTATAAATCTTCTACCGTCGCGAAACGTATCTCGGCCTTTATTGATTTTATTCAGCCTAAGCTAACCCTGTAAGCGGTAGGGCAACACTTGTCGTATTGACGTGTTAGTGAACATTTTTGCATTTACAACAAAAATCATTTGTCTTTATTGCGCTCAATGTCTCTTGTTGAGTTTGCTAGTATGTTTGCAACGAAATGAGAGGGTTATATTATGACGCAATCACTGTTTCAACCGATCACCTTGGGTGCATTAACACTCAAAAACCGCATCGTTATGCCGCCAATGACTCGTTCAAGAGCCAGTCAGCCAGGCGATGTGGCCAATCATATGATGGCAACCTATTATGCTCAGCGTGCGAGTGCGGGGCTCATTGTCTCTGAAGGCACACAGATTTCTCCAACTGCAAAAGGGTATGCTTGGACTCCTGGTATTTATACTCCCGAACAGATCGCGGGCTGGCGTATCGTCACTGAGGCAGTTCATGCCAAGAACGGAGTGATTTTTGCTCAGTTATGGCATGTAGGCCGAGTCACCCATCCTGACAATATTGGTGGGCAACAACCGATTTCTTCATCCGCATTAAAAGCGGAAAACGTAAAAGTGTTTGTCGATAACGGCACTGATGAACCTGGTTTTGTTGATGTCGTTGCGCCTCGGGCAATGACGAAGGCTGATATTGCGCAAGTGATCGCCGATTATCGTCAAGCAGCGCTCAATGCTATGGCGGCTGGCTTTGATGGCATTGAACTCCACGCCGCTAATGGCTATTTGATCAACCAATTTATTGATTCCGAAGCCAACAACCGTAGTGATGAGTACGGCGGTAGCCTTGAAAATCGCCTACGTTTTTTAGACGAAGTGGTTACGGCATTGGTCGATGCTATTGGTGCTGAGCGAGTGGGTGTGCGTTTAGCGCCCCTTACGACCCTCAATGGTACTGTGGATGCGGACCCGATTTTGACCTATACAGCTGCCGCTGCGTTACTTAACAAACATCGCATTGTTTATCTACATATTGCCGAGGTGGATTGGGATGATGCACCTGATACGCCACGCTCATTCAAACAAGCATTGCGTGAGGCTTATCAGGGCGTGCTGATTTATGCCGGACGATACAACGCTCACACAGCGGAGCAAGCTATTAACGATGGTCTGGCTGATATGATTGGTTTTGGACGACCTTTTATTGCCAATCCGGATTTACCCGAGCGGCTAAAACACGGCTATCCGTTGGCTGAGCATGACCCAACAACGCTGTTTGGTGGTGGCGAAAAAGGGTTAACTGACTATCCAACTTATCAAGCCTAGGGGAAAGTATGTTCAAGGCATTCAAAGGTCATGTGTTAGAAACCAAAAACCGTATTGTGATGGCTCCAATGACTCGCTCACGTAGTACTCAGCCGGGGGATATTCCGAACGAGATGATGGCCACCTATTATCGCCAGCGAGCAAGCGCAGGATTGATTATTACCGAAGGCGCACCCGTATCAGCGGTGGCGAGAGGCTATTCAATGACCCCAGGGATTTATACTCCAGCACAGATTGAAGGCTGGAAAAAAGTCACTGAAGCGGTGCACCAAGAAGGTGGGAAAATATTTATCCAACTCTGGCATGTTGGTCGTCGCAGCCATTCGAGTGTGTCTGGCGCTGAGCCTCTTGCGCCATCGGCAATAAAAATACCCGATCAGGTATTTGGTCCATTGCCTGAAGGTGGCTTTGGCATGATTGAAACCCAGCAGCCAAAGGCGATGAGCGAACAAGACATCCAAGCGACTACCAGCGATTTTGTGCAAGCAGCACAAAACGCGATGTTAGCCGGTTTTGATGGGGTTGAAGTGCATGCAGCCCATGGCTATTTATTTGATACTTTTTTGCGCTTAGAAAGTAATCAACGGCAAGATCGCTACGGTGGCAGCCAAGAAAATCGGTTGCGTTTTTTAGTCGACACCTTACAAGCCCTTACACAGACCATTGGATCAGGGAGAGTCGCTGTGCGGATATCTCCCCATATTGGCGAGGGATTTACCGGTGACAACCCTGACATCATCCAATTAACACTCGCCTTGCTACAACACCTACAACCGATGAATCTTGCCTATGTGCATTTTTCTGAAAACATCTCGCGCTATGTGGAAGTGTCTGACGCGTTTCGTCAGCAAGTGCGCAGTGTGTATCAACATCCTATAATGGTGGCGGGGAAATTAACCAAGCAATCTGCTCAGCGTTTACTCGACCAACACTATGCTGATTTTGTGGCCTTTGGCACGCCGTTTGTGACCAATCCGGATTTAGTCGCGCGCTTTGCCCATGACTGGCCATTAACCGAGTTTGATGCGGATGCAAGGCTTACCTTGTATGGCGGCGGTGAAGCTGGCTATATCGATTATCCCGTTTATCAGGCATCGTTTTAGTGACATAGTCTAGTGGTGTCGTTTGCGGCTACTAATGGTGTAGGCGCTAAGGGAAGGGGTGAGCCAAAGGGGCTGCCTCACTTAGTGCCTTAAGCTAAAACGGCTCCGCTTGCATAGTCTGTAATTGGATACTGGGGGAATTTATCCGATATTTTGTCGCTGAGTTTGCTATCATGCCGTTTTCCCCTTGAAACCTTACGCAGGTTTCCGCTGTATGAGTCCCGCTTTTTATGTCTATTCAAACGCTGTTATCGACGGCTTTAGCTAAACGCCATGATTTTTTACTACAAGCAGAACAAGATCATACCGATTGTTTTCGGGTGTTCCATGGCACGGTCGAAGGTGTCAGTGGCTTGAATGTCGATCGCTACGGCGATAATTGGTTAGTGCAGAGTTTTCACCACACCTTAACCGCTGAGGAATTAGCTGAAGTAGTGGACGTGCTCACCCAAGAAGTAGCCCTGCCGGTAGTGTATAACGACCGCTCCGCTGGCCATTCGCGGGTGCTCAATGCGCTAAGCCCTGAACTGGATGATATTGCCAGTGCCGAGTTGGTGATGCAGGAAAATGGGATTAAATTTACCACTAAGCTACGCCACGAAGGACAAGATCCGCTGCTATTTCTTGATATGCGTATTGGCCGCGAATATGTGCGTGCACACAGTCAAGATAAAACCGTACTGAATTTGTTTTCTTACACCTGTGGTATCGGCACTGCTGCGGCCATGGGCGGCGCAGAACGGGTTGTGAATGTCGACTTTTCCTCCTTTGCACTCGCCGCAGGGCGAACTAATGCCGAATTAAACCAAGTGTCAGAGGTATGTGAGTTTGTGCAGAGTGATGCGTTTCCGGCTTTGCGCCAATTAGCTGGTTTAAGTGTGGGAGGGCGCCGCAACCAAAAATTACCCAGTTACCCCAAATTGCCGCAAACCCAATTTGATTTGGTATTTCTTGATCCGCCTCGTTATGCCAAGAGTGCCTTCGGGATTGTCGATTTAGTTAATGATTACCAAGGGTTATTTAAACCCGCATTATTATCAACCAAGGCTGGTGGCACCATAGTGTGTTGCAATAATGTCGCCAAAGTAGACCGTCAAGATTGGTTTGATAGTCTAGTTCGCTGCGTTGAAAAACAAGGCCGAGGTGTGATTGATCACACTTGGCTCGATCCCCATGAGGATTTTCCGTCATTCGATGATAATCATCCCCTTAAAATTGTGGCGTTGACCTTAAATTAACCTGAGCTCGGGATAAGTAGCGCCGCTGAATAGGCATCTTTTCGAGCCTCTCTGCGTTGCTCTGTCTCACCATAGCTCGCTATGGCGTACGACAGAGCGCCTTGATATGCGCAAAAATCTGCGCATTCAGTCGGGAAAAAGATTTTTTTATTCAAAATAATCATCTATGACATTGATTTTGTTTGTTAAATTTAGACTTTTCGACACTCGTTATCCCGAGTTCAGGTTAAATTAATCGCATTGCAAACCTAATAGGGCGACCATCTTGGTCGCCCTATTACTTTGCTTAATTTAAAGAGCCTTAAAGCGGATCGCTGTGCCACCACTGCTGGCGAGGGCTAAGGTTAGGCTGTCTTTGGCGCTGACCTCTTTGGTTTCAATCACATAATCATAGGGATTGGTTTTCCAATCGGCTTTTGCACCATCGCGGTAGATCTGGGCTTGATAGTGTTTGTTTGGATCGAGGAAACCCAGTTTAACCTTGATCTGACGGGCATTTTCATCGGTCAGCGCGCCTAAGTACCAATCCTGTTGATCTTTGGCCTGACGGGCAAATACCACATAATCACCCACTTCGCCAGCCAGTGCGATACTTTGATACCAGTCTGTTGGTACATCGCGGATAAACTGGAAGGCATCTAGATGTTTCTGATAATTGCGTGGCAAGTCGGCGGCCATTTGGATTGGGCTATAGAGCACCACATACAGGGCGAGTTGCTTCATTAAGGTGGTTTGCACGCGATTTTCGGCATCTAACCCCTTAGGTGCCAAATCAAAAATCCCCGGGGTGAAGTCCATTGGTCCAGCCAGCATGCGGGTAAAGGGCAGCATGGCGGTATGTTCTGGGCTATTTGGTGGGCTGCCCCAGGCATTGTACTCTTGGCCGCGGGCACCTTCGCGGGAGATCCAGTTAGGATAAGTGCGGCGCAGCCCAGTATCTTTAATCGGCTCGTGGGTATTAATGCTGATATGGTGCTTGGCTGCTTCGGTAACGCTGTGAAGATATTCGCCCACCATAAACTGACCGTCGTGCCATTCGTGACGGGTGATACCGTTTCCATCGATGCGTTTGATTTGTCCACCGTCAGCGACATAACCGGTTTTGACTTGGGTCACGCCATGTTTTTCATACAGGGCGAAGGCATCATTCATTTGCTTGCGGTAGTGGGTGACTGAGCCTGCGGTCTCGTGGTGACCAATCAGGCGCACGCCTTTTTTCGCGCCGTAGGCGGTAATGGCGGGTAAATCGAAATCATCATAGGCCTTAGTAAAACTGAATTGATCGCCATTATGGAACCAATCGCCATCCCAACCTTGGTTCCAGCCTTCGACCAAGACACCATCAAACTGGTACTTGGCGGCGAAATCCATGTAGCGCTCTGTTTCGCTGGTGGTTGCGCCATGCGCTGGGCCCGAGCCCCAAGTGTTTTCATTGAGGTGCATCCCCCACCAAATGCCGACATATTTACCCGGTTTAACCCAAGAGACATCCCCCAGTTTATTGGGCTCATTCAGGTTGAGGATTAGGTGAGAATTAAGCAACCCCGTGGCCTTGTCGGCGATTTGAATCGTGCGCCATGGGGTATAAAAGCCCGCTTGGGTTTTAACGCGAGTGCCATCTGACCAAGGGGTGAGATCGGCCTTGAGCTTGCCATCGCGCTGTTGATCGAGTGTCATTGAGGCAAAATCAACTAACGCCGCCTCGTGAATACTCAAATGGGTGCCATCGACCAGTTTAAAGGTAAAAGGAGTGTGGGCTCGGTCGACCTGATTGAGCGCGCTGGTGCGATACAGATATTCGTAGCGGTTCCATCCCCGAGAAGGGATCCACCAGGCGGTGGCCTTATCACTCTGGCCAATATTAAATTCGGTGAGTTCATCGGTAATGGCAAGCGGCGTATTGGCTGGCAGGGCATTTTGTGCGGCTAAGTGATAACGAAAGCCGATGCCATCGTCAAAGGCTTTAAACTCGAGGTTTAAGTCGATTTTACCGTCGGTTAATACCACGCTCAGTTGATTGTGTTGATCTTTAATCCATTCCTGCTCACCCCAAGGTTGCTGCCATTTTTCATTGGCACTGGCGGTGTGGCTCGATTTAATGCGAAGACCTTGGCCTAATTCGCCCAGTGAGGCAAAGACTAACCCTAATCGGCTCGGTTCGATAACGGTTTTGCCATGAAAATGGATTTGATATTCGGGGCGGCCCGTATCATCACTCAGACTCAAGACGATTTGCTTATCGGGGGAGCTCAGGTTGAGGGTCTGCGCCGTGGCACCTGTACTCAACAGGCTGCCAATGCTGAGTGCTAGCAAGCTGGGCGTGAATAAATTGTGTCGATTTCGCGTTGGCGAGTTGATGTGGCGTGCGTGGGTAAGAAGATTGCTGAACATTCCCTGATCCTTGTTTTTATAGTGAATATGGGTCAATGCATACTAGTGGTGATGGCTTTTTGCTCGCAATGGGTTGCATACGTATTCACCGGTGCGGCCTAGAGGCTGGCAGCCTAATAGTCAAACCTAAAGAGATGGGTTTTAACCGCTGACTCGGGTAGAATGCGCGGCTTTATGGCGCTCAAGCATGTATGGGCGCGATTTTTGAGGCGTCAGCGGTGAAAATCAGTCAGCGATTACAGCAGATCAATCAGATGGTAGAGCAAGGATACGATCATATTTGGGACTGCTGCTGCGATCATGGTTTACTCGGCATGCTGTTACTGCAAAGAAATGCCGCGCCTAAAGTGCATTTTGTCGATTGTGTGGCGCCCTTAATGCAGCAACTCAGCCTTGAGTTAGCTCGGTTTTTCCCCCGGCAGCCTATCTCAAACGCTCAAAACGAAAAAGAGCAAACCACCCATGCCCAGAGTGAATGGCAAGTGCATTGTCTGGATGTGGCGGCGTTGCCACTGGCGCATTACGGCAAGCAAGCCAAGCACTTAGTGATTATTGCGGGTGTGGGGGGCGAGTTATTGGTTGAACTGGTGCGCAGCATAGTGTCGTGTTATGGCCAGTATCACAGCGACAATCACAACCATTCTTATCATTCCAGCCCGCTCGAGTTTATTTTGTGTCCCGTGCATCATAATTATCATGTGCGCAGCTCACTTGCAGAGTTGGGATTATCCCTTAAGCAGGAATATTTACTCGAAGAAAATCAGCGCTTCTATGAGATATTGCATTTAACCCATTCGAGTACAGCTTCGAAGCGCAATGACGTGGCACCCTTAAGTTCGACTGGCTCAATTATGTGGCAAGGGTTAGATGCGGATAAAACCAGCCAGGCTAAGCGTTATCTTGTGCAGACAATCGGCCATTACCAACGTATCCCCGAGAACCGCTTGCCAAATAAGGCGCAAATAGTTGCGGCCTATCAGCAAATCTTGCGGCAACTAAGCAACTGAATTAACCCGTTTCAAGTGTACGTATTGTTGTGCGTGTTGCTTGAAAACGGTTTTGCTCTATAAATCCATAAAGTTGGTTTATGCTAATAGGCCGTTAATCTTGAGTTTTTCTATGCGTTTATTGAAGTCCACCCGAGCCGCCAATATCAATTTGAAACAGGCAAGGATCTTTTATCGCCAAGCCGCCCGCGCCATTGTGCTGTCGGGGGAAGATATTTTGCTGCTCTATACCCAAAAATATCGAGATTACGGCTTGCCCGGCGGTGGTGTGGATAAGGGCGAGAGCATCGAGGTTGGGCTTATTCGTGAGTTACAGGAAGAAACCGGCGCCATTGCAGCTAACGTTATTGCACCCTTTGGCCGCTATGAAGAATATCGACCTTGGTTTCGCGAAGGCGCCAACGTAGTACATATGGATTCCTATTGCTACCTGTGTGAAATCGATATGACTTTAGGTAACCGTGGCTTAGGTGAGCCAAAGCTTGAAGCCCATGAAGTGAAAAACGGTATGCGCCCTGAGTGGATCAATATCCATCAAGCCATTGCCCATAATGAAGAAATTCAGCGCACCTTCGCCAACAAAGGCCAATCTATCGACAGGGAAACCTTTTTGCTGAAACAGATAGTTGCAGAATTATTGTAGATAACGCTTGGCTGGCGACTTTATCACTTAGCCATAAAACTCAGTCTCAAAGCATAGATATAAAAAAGCCACCCAGAGGATGGCTTGTGTGACTCAGAGTGCGTGAGATGCTAGATCACTGTTAAATAAATACAGAAGAAATGACTCATCGCGCCAGCTAGCACAAACAGATGCCAAATCGCGTGATTGTACGGAATACGTTTGCCGACATAAAAGATCACTCCAAGGGTGTAAAACAACCCGCCCAATAGCAGTAGATTAAATCCAAGCGGTGACATTGCTGCTGTTAAATCGCCAATCACCGTCATACAAAGCCAACCCATCGCCAGATATAACACAAGACTGAGTTTTTTAAATCGGTGAATAAATAAGGTCTTAAATAAAATCCCACCAATAGCCAAAGACCAAATCGCCGTCAGGATAATTGTTGAAAGCTGTCCATGCAGGCTGACTAACATCAGTGGGGTGTAGGTGCCCGCAATTAAGCAGTAGATAGCACAATGGTCGGCAATCTTAAGTTTATGTTTCCAGCCAACATGCGTTACGCTGTGGTACAGGGTTGAGCTTAAAAATAACAGGATAAGACTTACGCCATAAATAATAACGCCTGTAAGTTGAATATTGGTGAGATGATCTGCGCCCTTAAGTAGCATAAAGATTAAGCCCACTACACCTGCAATCACCCCTAGGCCATGGCTAATGCTATTGGCTATCTCTTCACTTAAGCTATACCCGCTGATATTTAAAGGTTTTTCATGACTCATTTGCGGCTCTATCAAACTCTGGCTTGGCATGCTGTTGATCCACTCGATGACGATAATGATTGAGTCTATCAGTAGATAAAAGGGAAAGCTACAATTGGCTTACACGTGTAAGCTGATTTGTTTTGCGTGTTCTTGCCATTGGCTATAACACTGATGAGTTCTGTTGTCCTTGTACAAGATTATGGTACTGGTTTACAACTGAATAATGTCACTGCTTTGGAACTTTGTTCGACTCACTTTCTCTAATTCTCCGTAAGATGTCATGGATTTGTTAAGTACTTTATTCATTAAGTACTAAGGGATGGATTTTGCCTGTTCGATCGAATATAGCCCCAGAAGATAGCATCAGATTTGATGCGCACTGCAGTGCCACAAAGGACGAGGCTTTACCATTTTCCGCTTTGCCTTTTTGTGCAACGTTTTTAAGTGCTACAGCCCAAGGCGCTACAGATTTGAACACTAAGCCTTTTAGCGCTTTAAGTGTTCATGCCGAGTCTTGCGATAACAATCTACACCTCAATTTAAGTGAAGCAGACCAAAGATCAATCGATAGCGCATTTCAAACATCTTCAAATCTAAGCGGGCGAGAGCGGCCACATTATTTCAATCTTAAACTATTGCTTTGGGTCATGTTTGGCCATGGCTTACTGCTGTTTTTATTAATTTTTTTATGGCGAACCCAGTCGGAACACTTAGGGCTGCATTTTACTGAATCATCTGCTAACGCACGGACTACAACCAAAGCGTTAAAGGCATATTTTATTTATGCGCCGCCAACGCAAACTGCTCCAGCGGATTCTGCTCAAGATATCTCAGTGGAAGAGTTTATTAACACTAGCGAGCCGATAACCTCACCGCCTAATACCGTAAAGCCGGCAGCTGATATTGAGCAGTCAGCGAAAGTGTCACCAAAAGTCGCAGTAAAGCTGACGCCAAAACCCATGGAGCAGATAGCCAAACCTCCAGAAGTCAGCGCCCAAGAATCAAAAGTAACAGAATCAAAAGCATCAGTACCAAACACATCTGTGCCTAACACCTCAACTCAGGGCCAAACCCAGCAGAGTTCAAAAGAGGCTGTTAAACCGAAAAAGGCAGAAGTCCAATCAAGCTCGGCTCATGCGGCAAGCACTCAACAGTCTGCGGCCAGTGGGCAAAGCGGTGGGGCGGCGAGCAGTGTGGGATTGTTTACTCAGCGTTATTTTGAACGACAGCGTGAGCAAGCTTTAGATGATTTAGTGTTAGAGCAAGCAAATCATTACAGCAAACGGTCGAATTTGTCTGAAATGAGCCCCGAGATGGAGGTACTGATTGTGCCCAATGCCGACGATTTTAGCGGCCCCACCAGTTTGGATTTAGAACTGGATCCGAATCGTATCGTTCGTCAAGGTAATACCTGTTATCGGGTCGTCAAAGTAGGCACCCCAATTAATCCCTATGCTGAGAACTTAGGTTTCCCCTTCGATTGCAGTGGCAAGAAAATGAACCAAGAAATTGACGATGCCATTAAGGCGCAGCTCGATAAAATGATGGTAAAGCGGCCAAAAGGTTAAAAAATAGTGATGATAAATTTTCACTAAAAATAGTTTAAACTATGATCGCTAAAACAAATTTAGATTAAAGTCATTTAAATACATTGCTTTATGTGTTCTTTAATTTTGATTGATAATTTAATTTTTATTCTGAAATTACGCTTGTTTGTTCGCAGCGCTTCTGCCTATACTTTTGCCCATCTTGTCGGAGTGCCTCTTGGCTGAGACCGTTTATTCGGGATCCGTTGAACCTGATCAGGTTAAAACCTGCGAAGGAAACAAGCATAATAACTTCCATTAAATCGTATCAGCGGCAATCTTTTGCCGTCTATTTACCCATCGATTTAGTCGTTATTGAGTCAGTAAATCCACTTACGGTTTACAAGGCTCAGCTCTCAACACTCAAGTCTCCAGACAAGCAACCCCATTTTTATTTGTTAAAGTGAGATTGCTTATGTCCAGTTTAGAATCGTCCTCAGAATCACTTGCCGTGAACACTCATGGGCAAACGAACCGCCGTGTGGCGCGCGCCGAGGCGCAAGCCTTTATCGATACCCTTAAACCATTACAACATCCTAATTCGCAAAAGTTGTATTTGCAGGGAAGCCGTGAGGATCTCCGTGTAGGGATGCGGCAAATTCTGCAAACCGATACGCGGATTGGCGGCACGGTGATCGCGCCCAAAGTCGAGAAAAATCCTCCCATTCCGGTGTATGACTGTGCCGGTCCTTATTCCGATCCTGCTGCGCAAATTAACGTGCGCCAAGGTTTAGCCAAACTCAGATTACCGTGGATTATCGAGCGCCAAGATACCGAAGTGCTCGATTGTGCAACCTCAGATTTTACCCAGCAACGCCTAAAGGATGATGGGCTCGATCATCTGCGTTTCGAAGCCGGCTCAAGTGCGATTGTTCGTCCTCGCCGCGCCTTACCGGGTAAACGCGTGAGCCAATTACACTATGCGCGCCAAGGGATCATTACCCCTGGAATGGAATATGTGGCGATTCGGGAAAATATGGCGCTCGCCC
>AACY020356176.1_pt1 | contig 26126 bp, 19 predicted proteins | sample 267378 | NCBI WGS metagenome assembly AACY02 (sample SAMN02954345, study PRJNA13694) | marine metagenome | biome: aquatic; feature: ocean; material: water; isolation source: isolated as part of a large dataset composed predominantly from surface... | reverse complement strand
GCAGTTCAACGCTATGTACTCTATTGGCGAGAAGCCTGATAACCCAGCTTCTGGTGACCAACACAACTACTTAGAAATGGAGTTCGGCGGCCGTTCAGGTATTTTCGATCTGTATGGTTATGTTGACGTATTCAACTTAGCAAACGAAAACACCAAAGACGGTGACAAGAACCCAGGTTCAGGCACCAGCAAACTGTTCATGAAATTTGCTCCACGTGTTTCTATCGATGCATTAACCGGTAAAGATTTATCTTTCGGTCCAATCCAAGAAGTTTACTTCTCTACTCTGTTCAACTGGGACGGTCTGAACGGTGAAGGCGTTAACTCTACTTTCTGGGGTGTTGGTGCTGACGTAAACGTGCCTTGGTTAGGCAAAACAGGTATGAACCTGTACGGTTACTACGACATGAACGCGAAAGAGTGGAACGGTTACCAATTCTCTGCTAACTGGTTCAAGCCTTTCTACTTCTTCGACAACAAGAGCTTCCTGTCATTCCAAGGTTACATCGATTACCAATTCGGTGCTGACGAAGACAAGACTGCTTTCGTACCAAAAACCTCTAACGGTGGTAACATCTTCTTCGGTCTATACTGGCACTCAGATCGTTACGCTCTGGGCTATGGCCTGAAAGGCTTCAAAGACGTTTACCTGTTAGAAGATGGTGCTGGTGCACTGGCTCTAGAATCAACAGGTTGGTCTCACTACCTGTCAGCTACTTACAAGTTCTAATTTCTTGTAAGAGCCGTTGGAGCCGCGATGGCGGCTCCATCTTTTATGTGTCATGAATCTTTATCTAAACCCATTTATAATTTGAGCAGTGCGTTTATATAAAGGTTTGTGTTTTTCTCGCGCTAAAACGGATTTTTCGCGGAAAAGTAGGAACAAGACATTATTCGTATCCTCTCTTCCGGTCTTCAAGGATTCAAGTCGTGATCACTTATAGTTCATTTAAGTGTCAGGATGCGTATGTGTTATGCATAGGCAAGATTGAATACCTAATAAAAATGTAATTTGCCCTACACAAATTACTCGGCATCGCCTGAAGGCCCGGCCATATAAAAATAATCAAAATAATGCCAGCTCTGAGCGTTGCGTATAAGCGACTGATTTCTATTTATTTGTTTTTTATTTTGGAGAGCTATTATGACTGATTTAAAAAAAGCAGCACAACGCGCCATCGAACTTATGGATTTAACCACCTTAAACGATGACGATACCGATCAGAAGGTGATCGACCTGTGTCACAAAGCCGTGACGCCAGCGGGTAATACTGCTGCCATCTGTATCTATCCTCGCTTCATTCCTATCGCACGTAAGACCCTCGATGAGCTGGGCGCTGAAGACATTCAAATCGCGACAGTAACTAACTTCCCACACGGTAACGATGATATTGCGATTGCGGTATTAGAAACCCGTGCCGCGGTTGCCTATGGCGCCGATGAAGTCGACGTGGTATTTCCTTACCGCGCGCTGATGGAAGGTAACGAAAGTGTCGGTTACGAGTTAGTCAAAGCCTGTAAAGAAGCCTGTGGCGATGTATTACTGAAAGTGATCATCGAATCGGGTGTATTAGCCGATCCTGCGCTTATCCGCCGCGCCTCTGAACTGTCTATCGATGCGGGTGCTGATTTCATCAAGACTTCTACCGGTAAAGTGCCAGTTAACGCGACCCTTGAAGCGGCTGAAATCATGCTGACTGTGATCAGTGAAAAGAACACCAAAGTGGGCTTTAAGCCTGCTGGCGGCGTACGTGATGCTGCTCAAGCTGCTGAGTTTTTAGGTGTGGCTGAGCGTATTCTTGGTGCTGATTGGGTCTCTCCACGTACCTTTAGATTTGGTGCTTCAAGCTTACTCAACAGCTTGTTACACACATTAGAATTAGCCGATGCGCCTAAGCCGACTCAAGGCTATTAATCGAACATTACATCTCGATTAATACCAAAATCGTATATCGAAACTAATTAAGTGTGACCTAAATCTAGTTGGAAACATCAAAACTTCGATAGCATGTAATTGTAATATTGCTACAGTTTTGATGTTTCATTGCAAAGCTAAATAACGGATATGTTGTATTAGTATTTAGCTTGGAGGCAGTATCATGTTTCTAGCTCAAGAAATTATACGTAAGAAACGCAATGGTTTAGCTTTGAGTACCGAAGAGATCCAGTTCTTCGTTAAGGGCATAACCACCAATGCAGTGTCGGAAGGGCAGATCGCCGCATTGGGCATGGCAGTGTACTTTAATGACATGAATATGGATGAAAGAATCGCTTTGACCACGGCAATGCGCGATTCTGGCACTGTACTCAATTGGGACGCGTTAAACCTCAATGGTCCCATCGTCGATAAGCACAGCACAGGTGGTGTCGGTGATGTGATTAGTCTGATGCTCGGCCCCATGGCCGCTGCCTGCGGTGGTTATGTGCCGATGATTTCGGGGCGCGGACTCGGACACACAGGCGGTACGCTCGATAAGTTCGACGCTATTCCCGGTTATCAAACTGAACCTTCGAGTGAGTTGTTCCGCAAAGTGGTTAAAGACGTTGGTGTGGCGATTATCGGCCAAACTGGCGATCTGGTCCCCGCCGATAAACGTTTCTACTCCATCCGTGACAACACCGCGACCGTCGAATCCATCTCCCTCATTACCGCCTCTATTCTCTCTAAGAAATTAGCTTGTAGTCTCGATGCATTGGCGATGGACGTCAAAGTCGGTAGCGGCGCATTTATGCCAACCTATGAAGCCTCTGAAGAGCTTGCTCGCAGCATTGCAGCGGTAGCCAATGGCGCAGGCACTAAAACGACTGCCTTACTCACCGACATGAACCAAGTATTAGCCTCATGTGCGGGTAATGCGGTTGAAGTGAAAGAAGCCATCGACTTCTTAACCGGTGCTTACCGTAATCCACGTCTGTACGCTGTGACTATGGGGCTTTGCGCCGAGATGTTACTCCTTGGTGGCCTAGCAACTGATGAAGCGGATGCCCGTGCCAAGTTAAACCGCGTATTAGATAACGGCCGCGCTGCCGAGATCTTTGGCAAGATGGTTTCAGGCCTCGGTGGCCCAGTCGATTTTGTCGAAAACTACAGTAAGTACTTACCGCAATCGCAAATTATTCGCCCTGTCTTTGCGGATACCCAAGGTTATGCCCACAGCATGGATACCCGTGAACTCGGTTTAGCCGTGGTTACCTTAGGTGGTGGTCGTCGCAAACCTGGTGATGCACTCGACTACAGTGTCGGTCTGACGCAAGTCTGTGCCCTTGGCGATAAGATTGATGCTTCAACGCCGATTGCCGTGATCCACGCGCAATCCGAAGATGCCTTTGCTCAGGCGGAAGAAGCGGTTAAAAAAGCGATTCGAATTGATGAAGTCGCTCCAGAAAAAACACCTGAGATCTATGCTTATATCCGAGCAGCGGATCTTTAAGGAAGAATTATGAAACGTACAGTTATAATGATGTTGGATTCCTTTGGCGTGGGCGCAGCAGGTGACGCCGCCAAGTTTGGGGATCTAGGTTCTGACACTTTTGGCCATATCGCTAAAGCGTGTGCCGAAGGTAAAGCCGATATCGGCCGTGAAGGTCCATTAACGCTGCCAAACTTGGCGCGTTTAGGTTTAGCCCATGCGGCGATGGAAAGCACGGGGGCGTTTGCGCCAGGCTTTGCGGACAATGTTGAGCTGATTGGTGCCTATGGCCACGCTCAGGAATTAAGTTCGGGTAAAGATACTCCGAGCGGTCACTGGGAAATGGCGGGGGTGCCCGTATTATTCGACTGGGGCTATTTCAGCGAGCACAAAAACTCGTTCCCTAAAGAGCTGACTGATAAGATTCTAGCCCGTGCAGGACTCGATGGCTTTTTAGGTAACTGCCATGCTTCTGGTACCACGATTCTGGAAGAATTAGGTGAAGAGCACATGCGTTCTGGCAAGCCGATTTTTTACACTTCGGCGGATTCGGTATTCCAGATTGCCTGCCATGAAGGCACATTTGGTTTAGAAAATTTATATCGTCTTTGCGAAATCGCCCGTGAAGAGTTAGAGCCTTACAACATTGGCCGCGTGATTGCGCGTCCATTCGATGGCACTGGCCCAAGCGACTTTGCTCGTACTGGTAACCGTAAGGATTACTCCCTCGAGCCGCCAGCGAAGACAGTATTAGATAAGTTAAAAGCCGCCGGTGGTGAAGTGGTGAGTGTGGGCAAGATTGCCGATATTTACGCTTACTGTGGCATCACCAAAAAGGTGAAGGCAAACGGGTTAGAAGCACTATTTGATGCGACGTTAGCCGAAGTGAAATCAGCGGGTGAAAATACTATCGTATTCACTAACTTTGTTGATTTTGACTCCCACTATGGTCACCGCCGTGATGTAGCAGGTTATGCGAAAGGGCTGGAGTATTTCGACTCGCGTTTACCTGAAATGCTCGCGCTGCTGGATGAGGACGATCTGTTAATCCTCACCGCTGACCATGGTTGCGATCCAACGTGGCAAGGTACTGACCATACCCGTGAATATGTGCCTGTATTGGCCTATGGCGCAGGGCTGAAAGCCGGTTCACTCGGTCGCCGTAACAGTTTCGCCGATATCGGCCAATCTATCGCGAGCTACTTCAAGCTTGAGCCGATGGAATACGGTGAGTCGTTTATCTAAGTAAACGCGCAAGATCTCGATTTGGCGACCAGCATTGGGCCGCCAGTAAACAAAGACTTAAGTCTTAATAAAATAAACAGGGGTTATTTCGATGGCAACACCACACATTAATGCTGTAGAGGGCGCATTCGCTGAGACAGTTCTGTTTCCAGGCGATCCATTACGTGCAAAATATATTGCTGAAACATTCTTAGAAAATGTTGAGCAAGTGACTGACGTTCGAAACATGCTAGGTTTTACCGGTACTTACAAAGGTAAACGTATTTCTGTTATGGGTTCAGGCATGGGTATTCCTTCATGCTCAATCTATGCAACTGAATTAATTAAAGACTACGGCGTTAAGAACCTGATCCGCGTGGGTACTTGTGGCGCGATCAGCACAGACGTTAAAGTGCGCGACGTGATCATCGGCATGGGTGCTTGTACCGATTCTCAAGTAAACCGTTTACGTTTCAAAGGCCAAGATTTCGCTGCTATCGCGAACTACGAGCTGATGAATGCCGTGATCGAATCTGCCAAAGTGAAAGGCACTAAGATCCGTGTTGGTAACGTTTTCTCTGCCGATCTGTTCTACACTCCTGATCCACAAATGTTTGACGTGATGGAAAAAATGGGCGTGTTAGGCGTAGAGATGGAAGCCGCTGGTTTATACGGTGTTGCCCATGAATTCGGTGCTCGTGCACTGTGTGTGGTAACTGTATCTGACCATATCCGTACTGGCGAAAAAACCACTTCTGATGAGCGTCAAACCACGTTCAACGATATGATCTTGATGACATTAGACGCAGCAATTACGCTGTAATCTGTCGCTAATCTCGTTATAAAAAAAGGGTTCGCATTGCGAACCCTTTTTTATTGCCTCGTTATCTGCAAGTTCAATCGGTTTAACTGTGCTGCTGAATTTTAGATGGATAACTCTGTGCAATGCGGTGCTAAACCCAAGACGCTTCAGTTTGGGCAGATACGCCTCTATTAACCCGTAGAATCGGTATCTAAATCGCTCGGTTGTGCCGGGGCTTTCTCCGCGGTGGATTTGGCCGCATTGGTTTTGACTCGGCGCACCGATTTAACCTTAGGTTTATTTGGTGCTGGCGTAGAGCTTTGCGACTCAGTTGTTGAAGCTGTCGCTTGGGTCGTCTGTTCCTTGGTATCCGCTTTAGACTGAGACAGAGACGTAGACTCAGATGATGCCCCATCCTTTGTATCTTTCTCTGGTTTAAGCTCTGGCTTCACATCAAGCGCTTTCTCTGATGCTACGAGTTCTGGCGCAAGCACAGCTTTTGTCCCTGTGGTTGCTTTGGTTTTCTTCGCTTTAGGTTCGGCAATTGCTTCGTTGCTGTCTTCATCCGGCGCTTTACCTGCTGCCGATTTATCCAAGGGCTGAGTGTCGAGATCTGTTGCTGCTTTGCTTTCTTTTGCCTTCTTAGCTTCTGTTGGCTTTTGCTGAGCCTCAGTGTCACTTGCGATAACTGCATCTTGCTGCGTATCTTGATTATCCGCGGCTGTAGGTTCCTCGGCTGCTTTTATGGCTTTATTCTTCTTAGGGTTTTTACGCAATTTGGCGCGGGTGCGACGTCGGTCAAAATCGGCGCGCTTAAAGGACAAGGCGCGTGATAACAACATGCCGATAAGGCCGGCAACCAGCAGCATCATTTGCTGCTGCTCCATATTCAGGTTATGTGCCTCTTTGATTTCATTAAAAAATAGTTTGGTATCGAGTCTAACCTCGACATAGCCTAAATTTTTTCCATCTTGGATCACGGGTTCGACATAGGGCGGATACTTGCTTAGGAGCAAACTCATGTCTTCCGATTCGGGATCTAAGGCTTCATTGGTCAGGCTTTGGGCGAAGGCTAAGCGTATACCTTGGTCGCTGAAAATAGCCGCCGACATCACCTTAGGATCTTCGACTAAGGCGCTGGCCAGCCATTGGAGCTGTTCATCGTTTTGCAATTGCAGGGCGGGCGCCGCGCTGTAGGCCGTTTGTTGCACCAGTAATCTGGCCATCTTTTGCGTTTGGGACTTTAGAAGCAGCTGACCTTGTAGTAGGCTTGTCTGCCACAATTGCACTAAGCCGACCATCAAGGTCAAGGCGATGGCGATTTGGAGCAGTCTACTGATTTTATGGCTTTTCTTTAGCCCTTTAAGATATAACACTTTGACCCTTAATAGTTAGAGCGCTTGCCTAATCATAATTGATTCTGAGTGAGCCCGATAGTTGGAGAACACGAGTCCTATGGAAAGCTTGAACCAAAATGCGCTGTTTGTATGGTTAGCTGCTAGCCCTTCACCTCGCTTTGAATATCAGGGGCTCAGTTTCGAGACTTATCAGGAATCGTCTACGCGGCCATCCCAGAGTGGATTTGCTATGCGTCTGATTTACGAAGATTTAAGCATTGAAGACTCATTAGCGGTTTGGATTATTTCTCTAGCTAAAAGCCTTAAATTAACTTCGCTCTCCATCGCACCGATTCGCCGTCAAGTCGCGCTGCATTGTGTTGAATTAGCGCTTCCCGTGGAGCCGAGTGCCGAGCTGTTAGCCACTTGTTCATCGCAGGTGGAGTTACACATTATTCGTGGCCCATTACCTAAACTGAGTGAGCCAGGTTTACTGGTGATGGACATGGATTCTACCGCGATCCAAATTGAATGTATTGACGAACTTGCCGCGATGGCTGGGGTCGGCGAGCAAGTTGCGGCAATCACTGAGCGCGCCATGCAAGGCGAGCTCGATTTCGAGCAGAGTTTGCGCCAAAGGGTTGCCCAACTTCAGGGCGCCGATGCTAAGATTATTCAAACCTTGTGTGACACTTTGCCACTGATGCCAGGCCTTGAGGCCATGCTGACCGAGCTTAAGTCGCATCATTGGCGTTTGGTTGTCGCGTCAGGCGGTTTCACGCCGTTTGTAGGTCACTTAAAACAGCTGCTGAATTTAGACGCGGCCTTTGCCAATGAATTAGTGATTGCGGATGGCAAGCTCGCGGGAACCGTCACGGGGAAAGTCGTCGATGCCCAGTTTAAGGCCGATGTAGTTAATCGTTGTAGCCAAGACTGGCAGATACCTGCTGGGCAACGTGTTGCCATCGGTGATGGTGCAAACGATATTCCTATGGTGCAGGCGGCGGACTTTGGGATTGCCTTCCATGCTAAGCCTAAACTTGCGGCGGCGGCTGATGCGCGGATCCGCAGTTTAGACTTGCGCGTATTGCCTTATCTGCTGCAGTTTTAATTCATCCTCTGTATCCGAGTCGTTAACATTAGAGTAATGACTCTTGTTTTTTGATGCTTAGCTGGTAGTTTAGTGTTCATTAATGGACTACCAGCGACTGACTTTGACTTCCCCTGCATCCCAACACTCGGCGCAAACGCCCCCACAAACTTCCCTCTATATTCCGTACCGAGATGGACAACTGCACCTGCGCCAGTTGTTGCCTGCTAATGCGGATTTTTCAAAGCCTCCAATCTTGATGTTGCATGGCGCCATGTCCAATGGCCGGGTATTTTACAGCCAGAGTGGCCGAGGCTTAGGATGCTTTCTCGCTCAGGCGGGCTTTGTGGTTTATGTGTTGGATACGGCGGGCAGAGGTTTGAGTCTACCCAAAATTGCGCGTGGCTTTACTCTGGGGCAAGGTGAGGTGATCCGCGAGCAACTGCCATTAGTGCAGCAGCATATTTTGACTATGCATCAACAGCTTTGTCAGGAGCAGGGTAAGCCAGCACCATCGCAGCTGCATTGGTGTGCGCATTCTTGGGGCGGCGTCTTAATGGCAAGTGCCTTAGCGCGTTACCCCGAATTGCAGCAGAGTGTGCGGTCACTGCTCACCTTTGGCAGTAAACGCACGATTCGAGTGAAGTCCTTTAAAAAATGGTTGATGGTCGATGTGTTTTGGAATCGCCTCGCCCCAAGTTTAGCCGTGGGGCAGGGGTATCTCGCCGCCGATAAGCTGCGTGTCGGTATGGATAACGAGAGCCGCGCCTCGTTAACTCAAAGCATAGATTGGGTGCGTGGAGAGTGGCTCGACCATGATGATGGCTTCGATTATGGTAAGGCGGCGAAGGCGGCTAACTGGCCCGTTGCGTGGTTTATTGCCGGGCAAAACGATACTGTGCTTGGGCATCCTGAAGATGTCGCCGATATGATCTCTGAGTGTGGTTTTCGCCAAGTAAAATACACTCTGCTCTCAAAGGCGAATGGCTTTAAACACGACTATGGCCATGCGGATATGCTGACCCATCTGGATGCGATGGGTGACCATTTTCCACTGATCCGCGATTGGTATCTCGGGTTTGAATTGGCGGTGTTAAAAGACTAGGGCGATGCGCCCTCGCTTATTTTTGCAGAGCAGGGTAGCGCAGCTCCACCTCTTGGGTGATATCGAGTAGCTCCCCTACGCCGATAATCCGCCAGAGTTGTTCCTCGAGTTGTTTCGCTCTGTGGTTTGCGTGGATATTGATGTATTCCAATTCGCGGCGCAGATAACCCATATCCGGTTTCTCGGTTGCACCACGGTAAATTCGCAGCGCCATAAAGCGTCCCGCCAGTTTACTTTGGTTGATAAAGGCAATTTTGGCCTGTGCATCCCCAAGCTCGGTGGCGGGAACACATTTTAAATGGAATTGACCGCGGGACTGGCGGGTCAATTGGATAAATACCTCAATAAAATCCATATCCTGCTGCGGCTTCATTTGGCGGATAGGGTCGAGAATATCCCGTTTAAAGAATCCATCTTTTAGCAGCGGCGCGAGATTATATTGCAGGGTATCTGAAGAGCCTGCGGCAAAAATATCGCTGATCTCATCATGCTCAGTGCTAACCCCTAAACAGGCGACCTGTGCCGATTTTGTTGTTTTTTCAACAAAGTAGGGCACCGAATGCAGCTCGCGCAACAGAATGTTTTTCAAACCATCGGCCAGCTCTTTTATCTCGCTGTTGTTCTCGGTTAGCTGTTCGAGTTTTTCACGGTTATGGGCGATCAGTTTATTTAAAAACTCCACGCCAACGTGGGGCGTATGGCCCATCACTGCGGCTAAATGCAGTGTCACGCCATTTTTACGGGTACGCACTAGGCGATAGGGTAAATTATCCAGTTGGGTTTTACCGGCAATGGTCTGCAACTTAGGCAAGCTGATCATTATCGGCTTGTTGGTCGCAAACTCAGTCGGATTATCTAGAGTCAGCTGCATGCCTCGACCAGAAATATCTAAGCTTATCCCCGTCGCTTTTAAGGCTCCCTGCGACACATTAACTAAGGTTTTGAAAGCAAAACGCGCTTCCTGTCGACGCTCACTAAATTGCATCGAAACTGGCTTGATTTGGTGTGCCGTCAGGCGCTGTTGGCCAAAGGCTTTGAGCGCATTGGCATTGCTATCGTCCTGCCAGGCCTTGTAGCTGGCCCTTTCATCCTCATTGGTAAGGTCTATTAGTTGCAGCATATGGCTGAACTGGGACAATTGCTGCTCCACCAGCGGGCTGTACTTGGCATCATCCCCCGGTAAGGTCGCACGGCGATAACCTTTCGCATGGTAAATCTTATCTGGGATGAGTTTGAAAATACGCCAGCTCGGTTTCGTTGAGGCAAAACCGAGGAATAAAGACGTCATGCCCTTGGCTTTTAATTCGGCTAAGGTGGCCGAGTAAAAATACAGTGAGCCTTGGGCGTTGTAGGTAAAGCTAAAAAATAATCCGTAGTCGGGATTTTCGGGATGATTGACCAGCGCCGAGAGCCTTGCTGGCGTCAGCATGGCGGGCAACTGGCTGATATCATTCTCATCTTGAAAATAATGCACTATTTGCTGATTGTCGCGGCTCAGCAGCATATGGCTGATGGATTGGGACTGCTGATTGAGAAACAAAGGCAAATGCGGCAGATGCGGTAGGTAATGGCGCTCGAATCCTAGACCCGAGGCCGTCACTAAGACATCATTCACGTCCAGCTTATAACGGAGCTTGTAGCCTCGGATTAAGTTACCCAGCATTTCACCTAGGGCATCGGTACCACCAATCCGGCGTAAGCGTAACCAAATGAATTCACCATTGGTTTGGCTGTCGACAATCTGATAATCGACCCCGAGTTGCAAGTCGGGGTAGTAATATTCTTCACTAAGCTCGAGCAGTTTGACCTTGAGCGGCTTGTCGAGATCGAAGGGATGATTCGCCGCCAAGCGAATACGCGCACCGCCCACCGATAAATCGACGGTGATCCCCGGCATTTCAGTCCGCCCGGGTTGCGACACCGCAATGCGGATGCTGTAATTCATCCGCTCTTCGGCGCGATTAAAATAACTGCCGAGCACCACTCCGGGCACCATAAAAGGTTCGGGTTCGACACCATCCGGTTGTTGTGTCACCTGACGCAGCTTTTGTCGTCGTTGTTGATGGGCATTGATCACGTATTCATACACCCCTAAGGTGTACTTATTGCGGTATAAAGACATGGCCGCTTGCAGGCTATGCTTGGCGGGCTCATCGAGAAAATGGCGCTGCTGGCCGAGCATGACTTCAGTGCAGGGCAACTCAGACTTGTCCCTGAGATCGATAATCCTGGTGCAGGGCGAAGCCAAACGATTCAACTCCATTTTCAACAGAAAACGGGTCGAATTGTTTTCATCGGCAGTCAGCTGCTGAAAAATCTCTTGGAAATTCGGTTCCATGAGTAGCGGCTTGAGCTGTTCTATGAGTGCATTATGGTTATCTAAACTCATGTAGGGTCTTTTCTAATTGCTGATTTTATGCCGTGCTGTGTTAGTCTAATGTCGGCAGTATTCACAGTTACTTAAATTGATTTTATACAGATTTTAATAAGTTATGGCAAAGAATAAAACCGCGTACGTGTGCAATGAGTGTGGACAGGATTTTCCACGCTGGCAAGGGCAATGCAGCGCTTGTCAGGAGTGGAATACGATAACCGAAGTGCGCTTAGGCGCCGCCTCGCCCGGACGGGGAACTAAGTTTGCGGGTTATGCCGGTGCGGGCAGTAGCGAAGTCAAAACCTTAGACCAAATTGACCTCAATGCTTTACCACGGATTGTGAGCCATTTTGGCGAGCTCGACCGTGTGCTCGGGGGCGGCATAGTGCCAGGCTCTGCGATTCTGATTGGCGGTCATCCCGGTGCTGGTAAGAGTACGCTGTTACTTCAAACCCTATGCCATTTAGCCGAGCAAATGCCTGCGCTCTATGTGACGGGTGAAGAGTCCCTGCAGCAAGTCGCTATGCGCGCCCATCGATTAGGGCTGCCGACCAATAAACTGCGAATGTTATCCGAGACCAGTGTGGAGCAGATCTGCGAAGTCGCCCTGCAAGAATCGCCAAAAGTCATCGTTGTCGATTCTATTCAAGTTATGCACATGAGCGATGTGGCATCGAGCCCCGGCAGTGTGTCGCAGGTGCGTGAATCGGCCTCCTATTTAACTCGTTTTGCCAAGCAAAACGGCATTGCCGTGATCATGGTCGGCCATGTCACCAAAGACGGTAGCCTCGCCGGGCCTAAAGTGCTCGAGCACTGTATCGATTGTTCCGTGATGTTTGAAGGGGATAGCGACAGCCGTTATCGCACCTTGCGCTCTCACAAGAACCGTTTCGGGGCGATTAACGAGTTAGGCGTATTCGCCATGACCGAGCGCGGTCTGAAGGAGGTCGCTAACCCTTCGGCAATTTTCCTCTCCCGTGGCGAGGAGGAATCCTCGGGCTCCTTAGTCATGGTGGTGTGGGAAGGTACACGTCCGCTGTTGGTTGAACTGCAGGTGCTGGTGGACAATTCGGCCATGTCGAACCCGCGACGCGTGGCAGTGGGGATGGATGCGAACCGTTTAGCCATGTTACTGGCGGTGATGCATCGCCATGGTGGGTTACAAATGTCGGATCAGGACGTGTTTGTGAACGTCGTTGGCGGGGTTAAAGTGACAGAAACCAGTGCCGACTTAACCTTGCTGCTGGCCATGGTGTCGAGTTTCCGTGGCGATATTTTACCGAGCGATTTAGTGGTGTTTGGTGAGGTGGGGTTATCCGGGGAAATTCGTCCCGTGCCCAATGGTCAAGAACGCCTCGTCGAAGCCGCCAAACATGGCTTTAAGCGGGCGATTGTGCCCCGTGCCAATGTGCCAAAAAAGCCGCCCGCAGGTATGGAAGTGGTGGGCGTGGCAAAATTATCCGAAGCCCTCGAAGCGATATAATCATCAAAACAAAAACAGCGCCCAATGGCGCTGTTTTTTTTATGGGTTTTTCGGCGGTGCAGCCTGTGTCACACTCAACTTTTCCGCTCAATCGGCGCTGTTGTGTTTCTCGATAAATAGCGCCAATTCACGATTCAGTATCGACGCATCGCCGAGATTCAGCTCAACGATGCGTTTGAGGTGGCTGATGCTGTCGACATCGATAAATTTACACTTGAGACCCAGCTGTTGGTTGCGTTGATGCACTAACTCGGTTTCCATTTGCAGCTCAATATCCGAGCCCGGTAGGGTAAAACTGAGGGTGATAGGCGCATCCGTATGGCTAAATCCGGCAGGTTCGTCCACCAGTGCGCCATTTAGGCTGAGGTCGAGTATGGTGGTTTGCCACTGTTTATCACCTTGGTGTACCGATGCGCTAGCGGCAAAGAGGATCCGCGAGAACTTTCGTCTTTCATCAATCACGACTTCTTTATTGTTCATAGTTTGTTAGTGCTCACCCCAATCAATATGCCTAAGCATATGTCATATTGATGTTACTGTAAAAGTTCGGCAGTTTTTTGTGCCAGAAAGTAACGGAGATCGCATATTTTACCTTTTCCTCATATGCAAATATGAAAAAGTATGAATAATTCAGTTAAGCAAAATAAGAGATGTAGAACATGGCCTATAGTGTGCTCGTTGTCGATGATGAAGCGGTGATTCGTGCTCGATTGAAAGGGTATTTTGAAAAAGAAGGTTACCGCGTTGTCGAGGCGGCCGATGGCGAGCAGATGTGGCACGAGTTTAATCGTCAACATATTGATTTAATTATGTTAGACATTAACCTGCCCGGGGTGGATGGCTTAAGCTTAACCCGTGAGTTACGTAGCCGCTCCCATGTGGGGATTATCTTAGTCTCGGGCCGTGATGAATCAATTGATAAAATCGTTGGTCTCGAGATGGGCGCCGATGATTATGTGACTAAGCCCTTCGAGCTGCGGGAGCTATTGGTTAGGGTTAAAAACCTACTGTGGCGGATTTCTCTGGTAAAACAAGCCGAACAAGCGCTGGTGCAGGAATTATCCGAGCCCGATGATGTGATGAGTTTTGAAGGCTATCGGCTTGAATTAAACAGCCGTAAGCTGCGCAAAGGGGAGGAGCTTATCAAGCTCACTAAGGCCGAGTTTGAGTTATTAACCGCCTTTGCTTTGCATCCGCAGCAGGTACTTTCCCGTGAGCGCTTAATGCAGCAAACCAGTCATCGTAATCAGGATGTGAATGACAGGACCATAGATGTCATCATCCGCCGCCTGCGTAATAAGCTCAATCCCGAACTCTTTGTCACAGTCCATGGTGAGGGCTATTTGTTTGCCGCAAAGGTGGATGACTAATCTCTAACTAAAATCTTGTGTTGAGCGCTGAGTTAATCGCGATGTAAAGCGCTCAGGGGCGCACTTGATACAAGGGATAAAAATCCGCTTCGGCGAGGCTAACACTAAGATCCGATAGGGTATTTGGTGAGGTCGTGCGCTCAACGATAGCGGGACCTATATCGCCAAAAGGTGCGGCGCCTTCGAGCTGTTTTACTGTGACATCGATGGCGAGTTTGCCCTGTAACACGACTAAGTCATCATTGCTGTATACCACTTTTTGTCGCTTCAAGCCGCGCAGAATTGCAGGAGATAAGTAACTGCTCACCAGCTTGATGTCTTGTGTCAGCTGTTTTTGTTTGAGGGTACTGACGGCGGCTTCTATTGCCACCGCACTGCCAAGAATATAGTCGGGGCGCTGAGCCTTAAGCAGTATCTGTAATTGGTCGCGGTAGAGATTGCGATTGTTATCAGCATGCTGAATCGCACTGATGCTGACATTGCTGCCCTCGAGAGCATGGCGAATGCCTTGTTCGACTAAATCTGTGCCGCCTAGGTTTTCGGGGCCGGCTAAGAGGGCCAAGGTGGTCGGCTGGGTTGGGGAATGCGCCTTGGCATCTGCCTTAATAAAATTGCCCGCGCTTAGCCCCATTTGATACCAGTTAACGCCAATATGGGTCTGCACTTGCTCTGCATTGAGTTTATTCACTAGGGCGAGCACAGGTTTGGTTAGTGGCTCGGAGAAATGTTCGAGCAGATTGGGACTCACGGCGCCAAGCAAAATCGCGTCGTAATCTCCCTTCATGCAGGCGCTTAATTGCTCGATCTGTTTATCTTGATGGTAATAACTGCCTGCTTCGAACAGATCCAGCGACACACCTAGGTGTTTCGCCTGTTGGATCAGGCCGTAGTCGATGCCAATCCAATAGGCGTCCTTAAGATGAGGCACTAAGGCACAAATGCGCCAAGCCTGTTGTGCTTTAGTCAGGGGATGATAATCAAGTGCCTGCGCCTGTTGAATTTTGGCATTAAAGGGATGGCGTTGCTCTAATGGCCAAGTTTGGTTGTTGGCATTGGCAGACGATAAACATAACAGGCCAAAAGTGGTGAGTGTGAGCAAAGCTTGCCAAAATTTTCCCATTGTCTCGTATCATCCACAGTGATTATCTCGAAGGCATTGTAACAGAAGGAACAAGTGTGGCGCCTTTATCTTTATCGCGAAGTAGTTTAACCGGCAGACTCATGCTCGCCTTCGGCGTGCTTGGGGTATTGCTGTTGCTACTGGTTAGCTTAGGTAGCCTAAGTTTGCATTGGCTCAAACAGGCCGACAGTTATCTGTATGAAGAATCCTTACCCGCCTCTCAAGCAGCGCGCCAATTAGTGCAGGCCTCTAATGCCTTATCCGATGGTGTGACCCAATTAGGCCAAGTGGAGGACGAGCGGCAGCGGGAATTTATCGGCCGTAAGCTCAGCCTTGAAAGCGCCACAATGTTAAATAGCATCAAAGTGTTACTAACACTGGATGTGAACGAAGATAATCATTTATCCGTATTAGCTGGGCAAATCATCGAGCAACTAACCTTATTGGGTAAGAGTGTAGGCCAGCGTATTACCTTAGGCGATGAGTTACAGCTTAGGGCCCGTGAATTATCGGTTGCCGCAGGCCGAGCATCTGAGCTATTGCAATCCGAATTAGCGGTTGTCGACTCGGCGATTTTGGCAAAACTCAGCCAAGCCTATCCGGATATGGCGGGGGATAAGCGCAGTGGCCAATTGCTCGATGATGTGATTGAGCGAGAGTTAGATGTGCAGGAGCAGCTCAACCGTGCGCTCAAGTTAGTACATCAAATTGCGCTGCTCAGTCAGTTATTTGAGGCATCCGAATTACAGTCTGAGTTGCAATTGAGTGTTCCCCGTTTATTGGCAACCTTTGCCAGCACTGCACCAGCGCACCCCATGGCGCAGCATCATCCAAAGCAAGGAACGGCTATCGAGCTGGCGACCACTGAGGCGCCAGCGGCAGAGGTGGGTATCGATTTAATGGCACTCACCACAGTGGCTGAGCTTATCCGCGACCCCGGCAGGCTCAATGCCCTAAAGGCGGAGCTGGCTATTCTTCTCCATATCCCAAAAATCATTAAATTACAGCGAGAACTGAGCCAAAGCCTGCAGCGCCAACAGCGTCAGCAGCAGGAGTTAGCGGAAAAACTCTATAGCCTCAATACGCGGGTGGACAGTGCGCTTAATCAACAGCAGCAGCGGGCTGAGCTGGCGCGAAGTGATTACTTAATGCAGTTGACTTACGCCCGCTTGGGGCTGTGGGGCACGGGCATATTAATGTTGGTTATCATAGCCGTAGTGGTTTATCGGGTGATCTATCGCGGCATTGCCTTGAGGTTAAATCAGGCGACCGAGGCCATGTCGCGCTTAAGTTTAGGGGACACCAATGTGAGCCTCGATGCCCACGGCGACGATGAGTTGACCGCCATGGCTAATGCCATCGAGGCATTTAAGCGAAAAACCGCCCATAACCTGAAATTGCAGATGGATTTACGTCAAGTCGCCGATGAGCTGACCGAGCATAAAAAGGCCCTCGAACAAACCGTGGCCACGCGCACACAGGAATTGGCCGAAGCCAACCTGCGCCTCGATGCGGAGGCCAAAGGCCACGCTAAGGCAAGAATCGTTGCCGAGGAGGCGAGTCAGGCAAAATCCCAATTCTTGGCGACCATGAGCCATGAGATTCGCACTCCGCTCAACGGCTTACTCGGGACGCTCACCCTGCTCGGCCACAGCCAATTACCGCCCGCCCAGCAACAGATGCTCGCATTGTCGCAATACAGCGGCACGCTGCTGCAAACCGTGCTCAATGATATTCTCGATTTCTCCCGCCTCGAGCAGGGCAATTTAACCAATGAGCCGCGGCCAACGGATATTAACGCCCTGCTCGATGAAGTGCTGGCGATCATGGTGGCGGGGGCCAATTTGGCAGGATTGAGCCTAAGGCTTAATCGTCCCCAGTTACCGGCGTGTATTCATATCGATGGTCCTAAGCTGAGGCAAGTGCTGTTTAACTTGATTGGTAACGGTATTAAATTCACCCCAGAAGGCGGCGTGAGTCTCAATGTCAGCGTGCGAGGCGATAAGTTGGCCTTTGTGGTGGCCGATACTGGCGTGGGGATTGCCCCCGAGGTGTGCGAGCAATTATTTATGCCTTACTGCGTATTGCCTAATCAAGGGCGCAGCCGTGGGACAGGTTTGGGGCTTGCCATCTGCAAACAGTTAGTTGAACTGATGGATGCCGAGGGGCCGGGCATTTGGGTCAAGAGCGTGCCTGGCAAGGGCAGCGAGTTTGGTTTTGAGCTGAGTTTTACTCAGTGTGACAAGGCATTAGATACGCAAACTCAGGTGCAAAAGCAGGTTAATCCCCTACGGGTGTTAGTGATTGAAGACAACAAGGTCAATGCCATGGTCGCGCAGGGGTTTTTGGCGCATTTAGGCCACAGTTCCTGCTTGGCCATCAGTTGTCAGCAGGCGCTGGCGCATGTGAGCGGAGATAAGACATTCGATGCTGTGATGCTCGATATTCAGCTGAGTGATGGCTCAGGCCTCGCACTATTACCCCAGTTAAAGACCTTATTCGCCAATGACAAGGTGAAGTTTGCCGCCTTTACCGCGCAGATGCAGACGGAGGATCTTAGCCTCTATCGGGAGGCGGGGTTTGATACTGTATTAGCTAAACCCTTGAGCCTGCAAACCCTGACAGAATGGTTAGGCGTTGCGCGTGTGCCAGCTTCAATGCCAGCTTCAATACCTGCTTCACTAGGTGAGTCATCGTCACACTCGGCACAATCACTTCAATCGCCGAATAGGGCTGAACCTACCAGCCAGAACTATCAAGCTGAAACCTTGTTAGATCTTAACCAGTTACAGCAAGACCTTGAGGTCTTAGGCGTGAAAGCCGTGAGTGATATGTTAACGCTTTATCGAACATCCAGTGCCGAGCAAATTGAGCGACTCTCGGCGCTAAGCTCTGTGGTGCATTTCAGCGAGGGCGTAAAACTATTGCACGCGCTTAAGGGCAGCAGTGCCAGCATGGGGCTAAAAGCATTGACCCAGTGTTGTCAGCAGTGGGAGAAAACACTCAACACTACAGGGGAAAATGGATTGGATAGCAAAGCCGTCACTGAATTAACAGCCTGCTGGCAGGCATCGATGACAGCGCTTGAGCACTGGCTCGCAACACAGGATTAGCGACAAAGTGTTAGCCACAAAGGATTAGTGACACATGTTTCGTGACAAGACGTTAACTCTATAAGTGAGTCGTTCTTTTCAGCACTTATTTCTGCTTAATCAATGCAAATCGAGGAATAAAAAAGCGGCTCCCATGGGAGCCGCATTTGTTCATTTATTCTAGGACAAGACATGAGCCATCAACTTGAGTCTTAATGCGACTCAGGTTTAACGCAACTCTGGTTTAACGCTACTTAGGTTTAACGCTACTCGGGCTTTAGGCTCGTGGCGATTAATGCATTGCCTGTTCTAACTGCTGTTTATCTTGCTGCACCCAAGCTTGGGTGAGCGTGGCTAGGGCGCTGTAAAAGCCATTGCTGTGCTTGCTATCGCACTCAACGACCTTAGCGACAAACTTGGCTAACCAAGAGTCTATACAGGCATTTATGAAGCTTAACTGGGCAGCATCTTCACTGTGGCAAGTTAAGTGTCCCATATAGGCGAGGATCACGGCTAAGTGATCGGCAGGTTCAGGGAAGTGACTCTGCACTTGCAGTTTACTCTGGTGTAAAAACTCGCTCATTTGTTGATGTTGCTGCCCAAAGAGTAAGGGTTCTTCCTCGGGGCTCAAGTACAGGCTGGCATAGGGCGAGGCGCTGTGCTTTGTGCCTACGAGGAATAAACCGCAATAATCGGCGGCAAGTTCGAGCAAGGCTTCATCGCTCGTTAAGCCATTCAGTACCTTCTGTATGCTGGCGACTGGCGCACTAAACTCGGGTGCATAACTCAGTTGTGTCCAGAATTGCTGCGCTTGCTCACTGGTGAGTTGCTTAAGGCGCTGCTCATCAATTTCACGGGCAAACAGAGAAGACAGCAGCTGATACACTAAGGCTCTGGCATGATTGATATCGACGTTGCTCATCGCATGTTCCTCAAGATTAACAGTGGAATGCGCCTAGTTGACTAGGCGCATCGCCTTGTGGGCTCGGTTAGATTTCGACTTCGATAGGACCATCGAAGGAGCTGACCTTAGGGACTCTACCTTGGTATTTCTCAAACTCGACCAGACAAGTATAGGCTGAGCAGGCTTGAGCCAACTTAGAGGTGCCAATGTCTAAGGTCAGAGTATTTGGGTCACCATAGCTGCACAGGGCACCGATTTCGGCGCCGCCTTCGACGCTGCCATCTTTACCCACTGGGCCATACCATGCGCCTTCATGAATTCGCACTACACCTTTAGGGAAGCGATCCGATACCACGGCGCCCGCTAACAGTTGGCCCCGGTCGTTAAAGACCCGCACTAAATCACCATCTTTAATGCCGCGCGCTTTGGCATCCTCAGGACTGATGTAGATGGGTTCGCGGCCGTTGACTGTGTAGGTTTCGCGGTATTCCTTCGACTCACACATCTGTGAGTGCAGACGCTTATCCGGATGGCAAGACTGTAACCACACAGGATATTTGTCCGAACCCGGGCCACCATGACTACGCTCGGCTTTTTCCATCCAAATTGGATGGCCTTGGCAGTCGTCATAACCGAACTGTTCAATCTTACGGCTGAAGATTTCAATCAAGCCAGAAGGCGTACCTAATGGATTGATTTCAGGATCGTTTCTAAAGTCGGCATGGCGTGTCCACAGCTCGCCATCGCCAAAGTGCACATAACCTTGCTTCCAGAAGGTGGCAAAATCTGGCATCTCATATTTACCCGCGTTCGCGGCTTTACACTCGTTATAGAGGGTTTCTATCCACTCCATTTCGCTCATATTGCGGGTGTATTCTTTCTCTTTACCCATCAGTGCGGCAAAGCGAGTGAAGATTTCAAAGTCTGACAAACTCTCAAACAGTGGCTCCACCATCTTCTGCATCGCCAAAATACCGCGGTTAGCATAGGCGCCGTATACGTCGATATCGTTGCGCTCATAGGTGGTACAGGCGGGCAGCACTATGTCGGAGAAGCGGCACGTCGCCGTCCAGTTCACATCGATAGTGACCACGCATTCCAACTTATGGAAGGCTTGCTTCATGCGGTTACGGTCTTGATGGTGGTTCCATGGGTTATTGCCCGAGAAAATCATCATCTTAATATCGGGATACACCACTTTCGAACCGTTGGCATCAATGGTTTTGCCGGGTTCGAGAATCGCATCAATCCAACGGGCGACGGGAATGGTGCTGCTCGCGCCTTTAAAGTCGGTGCTGTCGAACAGGGGTTTTTGGTTCTCGTCTAAGTTACGCGGGAAGGCGCCGGGCGCCGCCGCATTTGTCGCAGGCACACCAATGCTAGAGTAGTGGTGACCATAGCTGATGCCACCGCCGGGTAAGCCGATTTGACCTATCATGGTCGCGAGGACTGCGGCCATCCAGTAAGGTTGCTCACCGTGTTGTTGGCGCTGAATACACCAACCCATCATGATTTGGGTGCGGCCCTTAACTAAGGTTTTCGCCAGATCGCGGATGATGTGTGGCTCAACCCCACAGATTGGCGCTGCCCACTCTGGGGTTTTGGCGATACCATCTTTAGTGCCCATCACGTAGGGCACAAACTCTTCGAAGCCTAAGCTGTAGCCTTGGATGAATTTATCATCGTAAAGCTTTTGGGTGATCATCTCATGGGCGATGGCCAGCATCAGCGTCACGTCAGTCTGTGGGTTCACATACAACTGCTCACAGCCAAGGTAAGCCTGAGTTTTGGTGACCACAGGGTCGATACTGATCACGCGGATCTTTCCCTGTTTGACCTTCTCTTTTAGCTGCGCGAGGTAAGCGAAGGCCTCATGGGTTTCGGCGTTCCAACCCACTTGCAGGTTTTTGTAAGGATCGTTTGACCACAGCACGATAGTGTTGCTGTTTTCTAAAATCAGCGGCCAAGAGGTGCCTTGGGCATACACTTCGGTTGAACCTAAGACATAGGGCAGAATGGTTTGGCCGGCTCCGGTGGAGTAGTCACCGATTTTCTTCACATAGTTGCCGTGCATCCCCACCGCACGCTGCATATGGCTGGTGCTGGAATGCAGTTGCCCGGTTGCGCGCCAACCGGTTTGCCCCGCGTGTAAGCCCGATGGACCGTACTTGGTTTGGATTTCATCGAGTGAGTGCTTAAACAGCTTTAATGCTTTATCCCAGGTCACGCGAACGAAGCGGAAATCTCCCCGTTGCTGAGTATTGCTCTTATGGCCTTTCAGTAAAAAGTCTAAGCGAACCATAGGGTAACGCACGCGAGATGGGTTATAGACCATGCCGCGGATACCGTTAATCATATCCGTTGGATATTTATCTAAGTCGAAGGCTTTGACCTCGGCAATCACACCGTTTTTACGTTTGATTTTAAAGGCGCCGAAGTGCGAACCCGTGGTCAGCCATTCATCTTCATTTAGACCTGTGCTGGCCAGCGCATTTAAGGGCGCTAACACTGAGCTGCCACCTAAAGCAACGAAAGAGGTTGAGGCTAAGCCTTTTAAAAAGTCTCTTCTGTTCATGGTATTACTCCCGAATTAGTGCTCTTTTTTCACGAAGGTTGACGAATGTTCCTGCAGGTATTTCTGCACCAGCGCTTGAGTGTCTTGGTCCATGTTCACGAAGGCCAACATGCCTTGGAACATGCCAGGCCAGGTATTGGCATCGAAATGCGCTTCATCTGGCTGGGTGTGGCACACACTACAGCTTGAGCGGAACGTGTCGCGGGCATAGCCCCAGAGTGGTTGCAGCTCGGTAAGCAGGTAATCCTTATCGGTCCAGATTTGGGCCTCTACTCGTTGCCATTTCAGGCCTGTCATTGGGTCTTCTTTCTCTTCAAAGGTTTGGATAACACCTTCGGTTTCAGCCGCATCTTTGCTTAACTGCGCCGACAGAATGTTCACGCCAAAGTCCATGTAGATCACGCGGCCTGCGCCGATTTTCTTACGCCAGCCATCGATACCAATTTTGATGCGCTTACCTTGGGTTTCGAGCACTTTGACTTTAGTCGCAACGTTTAAAGTACCGGCTTCAACGTCACCTTTTTCACTAAAGAACAGTGGCTTAGTCAGTGCGCTGTAGTAGGTTTGGTTGGTTTCGACTGAGCTGACGCCAGCGCCGACTTCGGCGATGAGTTCGGGTGCACGGGCCGTGCCCATTTCAGGTAAATGGTGGGCAATACCTTTGTGGCAATCGATACAGCTTTGGTCGATTTCGGCGGCGCGTTTCATCTGTTTTTGCGCCAGTGGTGACATGCTTTCCCATTTCATCGAGTTGTAGTTGTGGCAGTTTTTACAGGCCAGCGAATTGTCGCGATCGAAACGTTTCCATTCGCGGCTCGCCATTTCGAGGCGTTTAGCTTCAAATTTTTCAGGGGTGTTGACCGTGTTGAATAACCAGCCCCAAACATCGTGGGAAGCTTCCATCTTACGGGCAATCTTACGGCTCCAGTTGTGGGGCACGTGGCAGTCGGGGCAGGTGGCGCGCACGCCAGAGTGATTCGACCAATGCACAGTTTCCTGCAACTCTTGGTAAGGCTTGCTTTCCATACTGTGGCAGCTAATACAGAAGGCTTCGGTGTTGGTGGCTTCCAGTGCGGTGTTAAATCCGCCCCAGAAGATGATGCCCATGATAAAAGCACTGATGCTGACAGCGCCTAAGGTGAGAGCTTTTGTGGGTTTGTTTAGTGTGCGCCAGAGGTTGATTAACCACTTCATAATAGCGTCCTCAAAGTATCAGTGAATTAGTGGCCGACAACGCCGCCGAAGGCTTGGATCATCCAAATGATGAAACCGTAGAGACTGATCCCCGCGACCGTCAGTGCGGGAAAGAGTATGAAAATGATGAATCCCAGCGCCTTTAATTCATTGCTGCGTGTGGACTTATCCGATGTTTGCATGGTGGGCTTTGTCATTGGGAAGAGCTCCGTTCGAAAGCGATTTTTGATGGGAGCACTATAAAGGGGAGATGTGAATGGACTTGCCTGCTGGGATGAATGGGCTTTGACAATATATGAAAAATTATGAAAATTTTAAAAAGCCGATGAGTTTTTGTTTTACTGACAGAGAGTTAATTGTATTTCTGTGATCGAACTCGGCAGTTTGTCATGCGGTTTAGGCGTTTTTTTAAACACTGATTTTGAATTTTTTCGCTAATTATTTACTGAAGTGCAGGCGAGGTCTTAGCTATCTGGCGGCGTTTACAGTATTATCCGCGCCCAACAAAGGCTGCGTTTGTGTCGTTGAAGCCATTTTAACGATGCAAAGCGTCACTGCTTGCAGATCATGGATTTTTCCCGATGTAGGAGAATGATGTGGATCTCTCACCCAAGTCATTGGATTTGGGGCTCTAATCTGCCGCAGCCAGCGTCGCCAATGGTGAAGCCAATTGGTATCGACCCTATTTTAAGAGATCACAAGGTATAACAAGATATGTCTGAGCAATTGAGTTCAACAGCCGTACCCTCAGGTTCGTTTCTGGACCGTTTTTTTTCAATTCAACAACGTGGTAGCACAGTTCGCCAAGAAGTGATTGCAGGGTTAACCACCTTCCTCGCTATGGTGTACTCAGTGATTGTGGTACCCAATATGTTAGGCAAAGCGGGATTCGACCCCGGTGCCGTGTTCGTCGCTACCTGTTTAATTGCCTCCTTTGGCTCACTGCTGATGGGACTCTGGGCGAATCTACCCATGGCCATTGGTTGTGCGATTTCACTCACCGCCTTTACCGCCTTCGGCTTAGTGTTAGGTCAGGGCATGAGTATCCCTGTGACCTTAGGCGCCATCTTTTGGATGGGGGTGATTTTTACCGTCGTGAGCGTCACGGGCGTGCGTCAATGGGTGCTGGCTAACCTACCCAAGGGGATTGCCCACGGTACTGGTATAGGTATTGGCTTGTTTTTACTCTTAATTGCCACTAACAGTGTGCAGTTGATTGTGGCCAATGACGCGGGTCTGCCAGTGAAGTTAGGCGACATTAACAGTCTGCCCGTTATAGCAACCGTGCTGGGCTTAGCGGCCACTATCGGTTTAGAGCGTCGCGGCGTACCCGGCGGGATTTTACTGGTGATTATTGGCCTATCCCTGTTCGGTTTAGTGTTTGATCCAAGCGTGACATTCCAAGGTTTCTTCGCCGTGCCTGATTTTACCTCTGAGCACTCGCTGATTGGTCAAATGGATATTATGGGCGCCTTGAATCCTGTGGTATTGCCGATTGTGCTGGCGCTGGTGATGACGGCGATTTTTGATGCCACGGGCACCATCCGCGCGGTCGCGGGGCAAGCCAATCTACTGGATAAAGACGATAATATCGTTGGCGGTGGCAAGGCATTAACGTCAGATTCTGTCAGCAGCATGTTTGCGGGTATCGTTGGCGGCGCACCTGCGGCCGTGTATATCGAATCGGCGGCGGGTACGGCGGCGGGCGGTAAGACAGGTTTAACCGCGACCATAGTGGGCGGTTTATTCCTGCTGATGGTGTTTTTAGCGCCGCTCAGCTATTTAGTGCCTGCCTATGCGACGGCGCCTGCGCTGATGTATGTGGGGCTATTGATGCTCAGCAATGTGACTAAGCTGGACTTTAACGATAAGGTCGATGCGATGGCGGGCTTAACCTGCGCCGTGTTCATCATCCTCAGCTGTAACATTGTGACCGGTATTATGCTTGGCTTTGTGACCTTAGTGGTTGGCCGTATTTTTAGCGGTGAAATCCGTCAGCTTAAGTTAGGCGTGCTCGCCATTACGCTGGGCCTTGTGGCCTTCTATATGGGCGGCTGGGCGATCTAGTTTATAAAGTTGAAAGCGAGTGCCGTTAGCACTCGCTTTCATTGACCTCATTGTGTTCACAATAGGCTCGCAGCAAATCCTTCCAAGTCACAATCCCGACCAAATCGCCATTATCGAGCACAGGCAAACAGCCAATATTGTGTTCTAGCAGGGTGTGCGTCGCAGCATCGAGCGACACATGGGGCGCAACGGTAACGGGATTACGGGTCATCACCTGATGGACGCGTTTTTGTAGGGTTTCGAGATCCTTCGCGGTTTCGGCGCTGCTGCCCAGATTCGGGCTAATGGCACGCAGCAAGTCGCGCTCCGACAATACCCCTTCGAGTTTATATTCATCCACCACCAGCAGATGGTGGAAGTTTGCCTGCTCGAAAATCTCCTTCGCCACGGTTAAGCGATCGTCCATTTCGACCGTGACGACTCGGGTACGCATAATATCGGCGATAATGATCGGCATGATAAACCCCTTCCTAGGACGTGTATCGTTAATGCACTGTATTACAGATACTTATAACAGACCGATGTTTATTTAGCCAATGTATTAGGGTGGATTTGTGCCTAATCCTGCTCGTCGGTTTCATCCTCTGCCATCAAGGGGTTGCGTAAGTCTTCGGGTAAATGGGCGCCGATATAACGCTGGTACTTTTTCCCCTTGAGTCTATGGGTATCGACCAAGACTAAGCCATCGACACAGTCGCCGAAATCGGCATCGATCCCGAAGGCGAGAAACTTCACTCCATCCTGCTTGCACAGCTCGCCATACTGCTTGTATAGGGTTGGCACAGCGGCGCCCATACTCGCCAGCATTTGTTTGAGTTGCTTAAAGTGGCTTGGGTAATCCTCACCCGAATAGAGTTCATCCAACTGCAACTTGCGCTGCTTTGACAGGCCAAAGGGCGACATGGACACCGCCAGCTGCTCCGTGGGCGCAAACTCCTTAGAGTAGAAATGCACTAACATCTCCCGCGCGCTGCCAGGC
>AACY020556834.1_pt1 | contig 26214 bp, 21 predicted proteins | sample 267378 | NCBI WGS metagenome assembly AACY02 (sample SAMN02954345, study PRJNA13694) | marine metagenome | biome: aquatic; feature: ocean; material: water; isolation source: isolated as part of a large dataset composed predominantly from surface... | reverse complement strand
GGCGCGGCGCATCACTGTCGACACGACCCGGATCGCGTCCGAGTCCTTCCCGATGGCGGTGCCGCCCGAGGAGGCGGAGCGGCGCTGCCGTCGCGCGCTGATGGAAGCCTGGACCGGCCGCGAGAGCGCGGTCTTCCGCCTGCCGCCCTCGCGGCTGGCGCTCGACCCGGCAGATGTCGTGTCGTTCGCCCATGACGGCCGCGCCGTCCCGCTGCGGCTCGTCTCCATCGCCGATGCGGATGCCCGCGGCGTCGAGGCGGTCCGCCAGGATCGAGAGGCCTATGACCTGCCGCCCGGCGCGCCGCGGCCCTCGGCGCTGTCGCAGGCGGTGGTGTTCGGCGCGCCCGAGGCGGTGCTGATGGACCTGCCGCAGCTGACCGAGGACCAGCCCGCGCACCGGCCCTTTGCTGCGGCGCACGCCGTTCCCTGGCCGGGCGAAATGGCGGTGTTCCGCAGCCCCTCGAGCGACGGCTTCGAACTGCTGACCAGCTTCGGTACACGAGCCCGGATCGGCTTGCTGGTCTCGGACTTCTACGCAGGGCCGACCTCGCGCTTCGACCTCGGCAACGCGCTGGTGGTCGATCTGCTGACCGGCACGCTGGAAAGCGTCACCGACCTGACGCTGTTCGGCGGCGCCAACGCGCTGGCCATCGAGAGCGGGCCCGGCGTCTGGGAGATCGTGCAGGCGGGCGCGGCGGAACTGTTAGCGCCGGGCCGGTATCAGCTCACCCGGCTCCTGCGTGGTCAGCGCGGGACCGAGGGCGCCATAGGCAACCCGGCGCCCGCCGGCGCGCGGGTGGTGGTAATCGACGACAGCCTCGCCTCGTTGCCGATCGCGGAGGCCGACCTCGGCATCCCGTGGAACTGGCGCATTGGCCCCGCGAGCCGGCCGGTCAGCGACGAGACCTATGTCGCGCAGGCCTTTACGCCCGAGGGCGTCGGGCTGCGGCCGTTTTCGGTCGTCCATGTCGAGCAGCCGTGGCGCACACCGCGTGCGCCCGGCGATCTGACGATCTTCTGGACGCGCCGGTCCCGGTCGCTCGCGGCCGACAGCTGGGGCGGGCTCGAGGTGCCGCTCGGCGAGGAACTGGAGGCCTATGAGGTCGAGATCCTCGACGGCGCCACCGTGAAGCGGGTGATGAGCACGTCCACGACCAGCGCGGTCTACACCGCCGCCGCGCAGACCACCGACTGGGGCGCGCCGCTCGGCCCGGGCGACAGCGTCACCATCCGCACCTACCAGCTCTCCGCCCTCGTGGGGCGGGGCGCCCCCAAGACCGTCACGCTGAGCTTCTGAGGCGGCGCAATGAGTTCTGGCTCGCCGTGCGCTCTGCGGCGTAGGCTCGGGACATGCGCCCCGAGGACGAAGACCGAATTGCCGCCCAGCTTGCCAGAGTGATGGCCGTGGCCTGCGTGCGCAACACGCAACTCGAGACCCTGCATGCCGGCCTGACGCCCGTCTCGCACACGGGTGACGGCACCGACGTCATCGTGGAGGACGCCGCGGGCCGACGCATACCCTGGTCCGAGGTCTCGCGGATCAATGACGACGAGATGCGTGCGCAGATGCGCGAGATCGTGGATCGGCTCTACACCTTCCATCTGCGCATCGACGATCCCGCCTTCCGGGCCGAGATCGACCGCTGGGCCGCGATGACCGCGAAGTGGGACGCGCCGAAGCCCGACCCGGTTCTGTCGGCCATCCCAGCGGAGACGCCCGAGCGCGGGTAGCCCGCCACCGCTCAACGCCGCGCCATTGTTCGCCGCCTGCCATGCAGGCGGCGTTCTTCGTTCTGGAGACCGCCCATGTCCGACGCTACGACCCAACTTCTGCTGCCCTACATCCTGGCGGCGCAGGCCCAGAAGCATGTCACCCACAACGAGGCGCTGCGGATCCTCGACGGGCTCGTCCAGCTCTCGGTGCTCGACAGGGACCTGACCGCGCCGCCCGGAAGCCCCGCCGATGGCGACCGCTACATCGTCGGCTCGGGCGCGACCGGCGACTGGGCTGGCTGGGATCTGAACGTCGCGCTCTGGACCGACGGGGCGTGGCTGCGCCTGCCGCCGCGCACCGGCTGGCGGGCGTGGGTCGAGGACGAGGGCCTGCTGCTGGTCTATGACGGGTCGGGCTGGGTCGGCACCACGCCCGCGACGCTGCAGAACATGGCGCTGATCGGGCTGGGCACCACGGCCGATGCGTCGAACCCGTTCTCGGCCAAGCTGAACGCCGCGCTCTGGACGGCGAAGACCGTGGCCGAGGGCGGCACGGGCGATCTGTTCTACACCATGAACAAGGAGGCTGCGGGCGACGATCTCGGGCTGACCCTGCAGACCGGTTTTGTCACCAAGGCGCTGGTCGGGCTCTTCGGCTCGGACCGCTTCCGTCTCGCGGTCTCGGCCGACGGCAGCACCTTCTTCGACGGGCTCAGCGTCGACAACGCGACCGGCATCGTCGATCAGCCCCGGCTGCCGCGGTTCAAGGCCTACACCAACTACGACAACTATGTCGGCGTCGGGACCTGGACGAAGATTGCCATCAACAACTCCGACTACAACGACCAGGGGGCGTTCGACGCCGCGAACAACCGTTTTGTGGCCCCGGTGGACGGGACCTACCTCTTCGGCGCGACGCTGCTCTACAAGGTCAACGCCAGCACGTCAGCGCGGATGAGCGGGCGGCTCGCGCTGAACGGCACGACCGAGATCCGCGGCTCGTTCGGCGAGATCAGCGGGGCGCATGTCTCCGAGGCCACCGCACTCTGGCTTCAGACGATGGTCCCGCTCACCGTCGGTGACACCGTGGAGCTGCAAGGCAACTTCCGCGCCGCGGACGGGTATTTCGCCGCCGACCAGACGTCCTTCTGGGGCGCGAAGATCGGCTGAGGGAGGCACGCCATGGCCCCACAACGCCCGGAGGACGGCTTCGTCCGTATGCCGGAGCACGAGTTCGAGGCGATCCTCGCGCGCGCCGCCGAGGAAGGCGCGAAGCGCGCGCTCGCCGATGTCGGGCTCGAAGGCGACGAGGCGGCGCTCGATATCCGCGACCTGCGCTCGATGCTCGACTTGCTCCGGTTGGTGCGCCGCACGGCCGTGCAGACCGTCGTCCGAGCCGTCACCACCGCGGTCTTGCTCGCGCTGCTCGCCGGCGTCGCCATCAAGCTGAAGGTCTTCGGCAACGGCCCGTAGCCCAAGCCATCCGACCTGTTCGTCCCACCGCACCCGCCCTCGAGGCGGGTTTTTCGTTTCTGGAGGACCCCCATGACCACGACGTTTTACGACCACTGGCGCGAGGCGCCAGAGGATGACTGGCGCTGGCCCAACTTCTCGCCCGCAGAAATCGCCTGCCGGGGCACCGGCAAGTTGCTGATCAACGAGCCGGCGCTCGACAAGTTGCAGGCGCTGCGCGACCGGCTGGGCAAGCCGCTGATCGTGCGTTCCGCCTATCGCAGTCCCGAGCACAACCGTGCTGTCGGCGGCGCGAGCCGCTCGAAGCACATGGAAGGCGCCGCCTTCGACATCGTGATGGCGAACCACGATCCTGTGGCCTTCGAGGCCGCGGCACGGGAGGTCGGGTTTCTCGGCTTCGGCTTCTATCCGCGCTCGGGGTTCTTGCACATCGACCTCGGGCCTGCACGGCAGTGGGGCGAGCGGTTCCCGGTCCGAGCAACTGCCTTCGCCGAAGAAACGCCACCAGCGCGCGAAGTTCTGGCCGACAGCCGCACGATGAAGGGTGGTGGCGCGGCTGGCGTGGCGACGTTGGGTGCGGCCGGCGTCGAGGTGGCGCAGCAGGTGCTGGCGGAGACGCAGACCGCCATCCTGCCGCTCGTCCCGTATCTCGATACGCTCCGCTGGGTGTTCATCGCCGTGGCTCTCGGCGGTATCGCGGTCACGATCTACGCCCGGCTCGACGATTGGAAACGGGGGCAGCGATGATCGGTGGGCTCCTCGCCACGCTTGCCGGATCGGCATGGGCGCGCACGGCGCTTCCCTACGGCCTCACGGCCCTCGCGATCCTTCTGTTCCTGCTGGCCCTGCGCCGCTCCGGCGAGCGGGCCGGCCGGCTGGCCGAGCAGCTCGAAACCATGGAGAAAACCTATGACGCCCAAAGGCGGATGCTCGGGGCGGCGGCGCGTCGCACTCGGTCTCGCGACGATCTGGCTGAGCGGCTGCGCCACGGGCGCTTCTGACGTCGACGGGCCAGGGGCGTGTCCACCCAGGGTCGAGTACAGCCGGGCGTTCCAGGCGCGGGCGGCCGAGGAACTGGGGTTGCTGCCGGAGGGGTCGGCCATCGAGCAGATGCTCGCGGACTACGCCGTTACGCGAGAGCAGCTGCGGGCCAGCACGTCGCGTTGAACTCGTCCTCGACCCTCGCTCGGGCGCCTGGCCCGCTCGTCGGGCCCGAGGGCTCCCCCGTGGAACGCCACGGCGCGCGCTGCCCCACCCGTCGTATAAACGCGAGTGATATGGATGACAGCGCAAAGACGATACCGGCGGCGGGAGGCTTCGGCGCATTATAGTGATTTGAATAGGAGTAGCGCCGATGATGTACCGTCAGGATTTCGTCGCTGAGCCTACCGTTGTCGGGACCGCTCCCGACCACTCTCGGTGCCTCCGGTTGTCACAGACGCTCTCGATCGCGCTCCTTTGCGCCATCGCGGCATTTGCCGCCTGCTCTGCCAGCGGCGCGTCGTGGGCTGTCTGCGCAGTCGCCGCCATCGCGACCCTCAACGCCGTTCCGCTGCTGCTGGGGATCGCGCTCGCCGCGCGATGACCGGTCGGAACGCGCACGGAATGCGCCGCGGGGCGCGGAGAAATCTCGCCGTCCATGACCCTCGCAAGGTAAGTCGAGCTTACGCACGACGGACTCGTGCGATCTTTGGCGTCGTTCTCGGCGCTGTGGGACTGTTTGCGCCGATCGCGCCGCTCCACGCGACTTCAGCCGACACCTTGTCGGGGCGCGCTGTCGTCATCGATGGCGACACCATCGAGATACGCGGCGACCGCATCCGCCTGCACGGCCTCGATGCGCCGGAGACCGGCCAACACTGCCGTGGCGGCAACGACGCTTCCTGGCCCTGCGGCCGACGGGCCGCCTTCGCGCTCGACGACTTCCTCGCAGCCGCACGGCCGACGACCTGCACCAGGACCGATACCGACCGCTGGGAGCGCATGGTCGCCACCTGCGTCCGCGCCGACGGCCGCGACGTCAACGACTGGCTGGTGCGGCAGGGCTGGGCACTCGATTGGCCGCGTTACAGCGATGGGATCTACGCGGCGGCGCAGGAAGAGGCTCGGGATGCCGGGCGCGGCGTCTGGACCGGCGCCTTCGTCATGCCGTGGGACTGGCGCCGCGGCGTGCGCCTCGACTGGACCTTCGGCGCGACCCCGCCTGATCCCGATTGCGCGATCAAGGGCAACATCAACGCCCGCGGCGAGCGCATCTTCCACGTGCCCGACGGGGTTTTCTACGATCGCACGATCATCGACAAGGCCGCGGGTCAGCGCTGGTTCTGCTCGCCGGCCGAGGCCGAGGCCGCCGGATGGCGGCGGGCGCGCTCGACCCGGACGAGATCGCGTCGCTCCCGATCCGCACCGCGGAGGCCGGCGAGGCGGCGAGCGTCGTCGCCGCCATCCCCGGCGTGCGGGCCGCGCTGCTCGACATGCAGCGCGCCTTCTCCCGCCGCGAGGGCGGCGCGGTGCTCGACGGGCGTGACATCGGCACGGTGGTCCGGCCCGACGCCGACGCCAAGCTCTACGTCACCGCCTCCGATGAGGCCCGCGCCGCGCGCCGGGCCGCCGAACTGGGCGAGCCGCCCGGAAAGGTGCTTGCCGATCTCCGCGCCCGCGACGCGCGCGACGCCAGCCGCGCCGACGCGCCGATGCGCCCCGCCGACGACGCATACTTGCTCGACACCACCGATCTGGATATAGAAGCGGCCGTCGCTGAAGCGGCGGCGCTGATAACGAAGAAACTGAACGAGGCTCGGGCGCGGGGAACCGCCTGAGCCTTTGCGTTTTTTCGGAATCGGAGTTTTGGACCAGCTCAAAGACCGCCGGAGACAACCGGCCGGCCTGAAAAGCTACTAGGAGACGAACTGCATACCTCAGGCCTCCATGGAGGAATTCGAGGCTCTTCTGAACGAGAGCTTCAAACTGGACAACCTCGAAGAGGGGTCCGTGGTCAAGGGCACCGTCCTCGCGATCGAGAACGGCCAGGCCATCGTCGATATCGGCTACAAGATGGAAGGCCGGATCGAACTCAAGGAATTCTCCCGCCCCGGTCAGCCGGCCGACCTGAAGCCCGGCGACGAGGTGGAGGTCTATCTCGACCGTGTCGAGAACGCGCGCGGCGAAGCGGTGATCAGCCGCGAGAAGGCCCGCCTCGAGGAGGCCTGGGACCGTCTCGAGAAGGCGAACGAGAAGGGCGACCGCGTCGAGGGCGCCATCTATGGCCGCGTGAAGGGCGGCTTCACGGTCGATCTCGGCGGCGCGGTGGCGTTCCTGCCCGGCTCGCAGGTGGACGTGCGCCCGGTGCGCGACGTCGGCCCGCTCATGGGCATCCCGCAGCCCTTCCAGATCCTCAAGATGGACCGCCGCCGCGGCAACATCGTCGTCTCCCGCCGCGCGGTTCTGGAAGAGTCCCGCGCCGAGCAGCGCGCCGAGATCGTCGGCAAGCTGAACGAGGGCGACGTTATCGACGGCGTGGTGAAGAACATCACCGATTACGGCGCGTTCGTCGATCTCGGCGGCGTCGACGGCCTGCTGCACGTCACAGATATGGCGTGGCGCCGCGTCAACCACCCCTCCGAGATCCTGAACATCGGAGAGACCGTCAAGGTCCAGGTGGTCAAGGTCAACAAGGAGACCCAGCGCATCAGCCTCGGCATGAAGCAGCTGATGACCGATCCCTGGGACGGCGTCGCCGCCAAGTACCCGATGGGCTCGAAGTGGACCGGCCGCGTGACCAACATCACCGACTACGGCGCCTTCGTGGAGCTGGAGCCGGGGGTCGAGGGTCTGGTGCACGTCTCCGAGATGAGCTGGACCAAGAAGAACGCCCACCCGGGCAAGATCGTCTCCACCTCCCAGGAGGTCGAGGTGATGGTGCTCGACGTGGACAGCACCAAGCGCCGCGTCTCGCTCGGCCTCAAGCAGTGCCTGCGCAACCCGTGGGAGCTGTTCGCCGAGGGCCACCCGGCCGGCACCGAGATCGAGGGCGAGGTCAAGAACATCACCGAGTTCGGCCTCTTCATCGGCCTCGACGGCGACATAGACGGCATGGTCCACCTGTCCGACATCGACTGGAACCGCCCCGGCGAACAGGCGATCCAGGACTTCAAGAAGGGCGACATGGTCCGCGCCCAGGTGCTCGACGTCGACGTCGAGAAGGAGCGGATCAGCCTCGGCATCAAGCAGCTCGAGGGCGACCCCTTCGCGACGGCCGGCCAGGAGATGCGCAAGAACGCGGTGGTCACCGGCACCGTGACGGCGGTCGAGGACGGCGGGATCGAGGTCGAGGTGGAGGGGCTGAAGGCCTTCATCCGCCGCTCCGACCTCGCCCGCGACCGCGGCGACCAGCGGCCCGAGCGCTTCTCGGTCGGCGACCGGGTCGACGCCCGCGTCACCAACATCGACCGCGCCTCGCGCCGCATCTCGCTGTCGATCAAGGCGCTCCAGATCGCCGAGGAGAAGGAGGCCGTCGCGCAGTTCGGCTCCTCCGACAGCGGCGCCTCGCTCGGGGACATCCTGGGCGCGGCCCTGAAGGAGCGTCAGGGCGGCGACGAGTAGGCCGTGGACGAGGCGCGCCACATCTACGAGCGCCGGCGGCTCCGCCGGCGTCTCGGCCTCTGGCGGGTCGCGGCGGTGTTCGCCGTCGCGCTCGCCGCCGGAGCGTGGTTCTGGCGCGACGCGGCGCTCGGGCCCTACGTGGCCCGCTACACCGTCGCGGGCGTGATCTTCGACGATCCCGCCCGCGACGCCATGTTCCGCGAGATCGCGGAGGATGACGACGTCGAGGCGCTGATCCTGCGCATCGACAGCCCGGGCGGCAGCGTGCCGGGCTCCGAGGCCCTCTATCAGGCGGTGCGCACCGTCGCCGCGCGCAAACCGGTGGCGGCGGTGATGGGCGAGGTCGCGGCGTCGGGCGGCTACATCGCCGCCCTCTCGGCCGACCGGATCATCGCGCGCGGCGGCACGATCACCGGCTCCATCGGCGTGCTGGCCGAGTATCCCAATGTCGAGGAGCTGCTCGACATGATCGGCGTGGATGTGCGCAAGATCGCAAGCGGCCCTCTCAAGGCCGAGCCCTCGCCCTTCCGCGAGCCCGACCCCGAGGCGATCGCCTATGCGGAAACGCTGATCGCGGACAGCTACGACTGGTTCGTGGGCCTCGTGGCCGAGCGTCGGTCGATCGGCCTCGAGCGCGCCCGCGCGCTCGGCGACGGGCGGGTGTTCACCGGGCGCATGGCGCTCGAAGAGGGCCTGATCGACGCCATCGGCGGGGAACCGGAGGCGCGCGACTGGCTGACGGAGGCCCGCGGCGTGCCGCGCGACGCCCCGGTGCGCGACGTGGAGCCCTGGCGCGATGGCGAGGGGCTGCTCGGCTTCGTCACGGGTGGCGGGGCCGGGCTGCTTGCCCGTTTCGAGAGCTGGCGCGCGGGACCGCGACTGATGGCGATCCTGCGCTGACGGCGGCGCTCCCGCGCCCCTGATCTCCCCCCCGATCGGCGACCGCCCCCCGCACGGCGCGCAGCCGCCATGCGACCCGCCGCCGGCGTCCCGCCTGTGAGCACGCCAGCTCGGGCGAATTTTTTTTGACTCGACAAGTTCCGCGCCTATTATCAGCCCCGGTCACGACATGTGACGCGAGGTGGGGCGCGCTGGCCGCCCCCAACGATGTGGGGCTCGGGTGGCGAGTATCGGCGTAAGCGTGTTTCGGCGCCTCTCTCCCAGCACAGATGTCTTTCGCGGCGCGCGACCCGGCTTCGCCGCGCGTCGGGTCCGCCCGGCGCAGGACTCTGGACGCGCCCCGGCGTTTGCGACGCAGCCTTCGGCTCGTGCGCTCGCGCGGCGCTCCTCGGCGGGCTGCGCGTCCCTTGTGACTTTCCGCACAGCGTTCACCGGGACTCACGTTGCCTTGATGGCGCGAGAGGCGGCCTCCGGGCCCGCGACGCGGCCCGGGTCGACCCCGGAGAGATTCGAATTGCCGGCGCGCGCGAGCAGACCGCGCGCCGCCGACGACGATGCAGGGAGCAGATCATGACGCCACGCGACCAGATTTCGATTTCGGAGTGGAACGCCCTGGCTCTGTCCGTCCTTCAGGACGGCGCGCTGGATGAGGAGCGCTCCGCCCGCCTCGACGACCAGATCGGCGTCGCGATCGACGAGGCCTGGCGCGCTCTCGCGCCGGAGGGGTGGGACCCGGTGTTCGGCTCCGACGACCTGCTGGCCGAGACCGTGGTGGCGACCTTGCACGGGGCCGTGGCCGGGGTGTTGTCGGCCTTCGACGCGGACGGGGAGCTGCTCCAGGGCTGGCGGCCCGGCCCGGCCGACCTCTCGGAGGCCGAGGCGATCGGCTGGCGGATCGCGGAGCGGTCGGCCGCCGCGCCGGTCGAGGCCGCGGACGACGGCGCGGCGCCGCGCTCGGCCGTCGCCCTGCTTGGCGATCCAACGCTGTCGGCCTTCGCCGCCGGCGTCGCCGCGACGGAAGCGACCACGTCCGCGGCGGTGGGCTCGGCCGCGCTCGGCGTCGCGACCGCCACGCCAGCGACGTCGATCGGCGACGTGGTGCTGACCGACGCGAGCGAACGCTTCATCACCCGCGACGCCGGCGCCAACGTGATCTCGGCCGGGGGCGGCGCCGACGCGGTTCTCGGTTCGGACGGCGACGACGTGATCGACGGCGACGACGGCGGCGACAACCTGTTCGGCGGCGACGGCGACGACGTCCTGATCGGGGCGGGAGGCAACGACATCGCGACCGGCGGGGCCGGCGCGGACGTGTTCGCCTTCTCCGCCGCCGACCGGATCCCCGACAGCGGCGGCGTGGACTTCATCACGGACTTCGAAGCCGGCGTCGACAAGGTGGAGCTCTCGGGCTTCCCCGGTCTGTCGGACTTCGACGATCTGGAGTTCGTCAACCTCGACTCCGGCCTCGCGATCCGGGTGAGCGAGTCTCGCTTCATCGTGTTCGAAGGCTACTCCGACCCGTCGGAGCTCTCCGCGGCGGACTTCTCCTTCCCCGCGGACGCCCGCGACGTGACGATTTCCGGCTTCGAGGTGCAGCAGCTTACCGACGCCGACGACCGCTACATCTCGCCAGCCGACACGCCGAACGACATCGAGGCGCTCGGCGGCGCCGACGCAATTCTGACGGGCGGCGCAAGCGACATGATCGACGGCGGGGAGGGCGCCGACGTCATCCTCGCCGGCGGCGGGGACGACGCCATCGCGCCCGGCGCGGGCAACGACATCGTCACCACCGGGGCCGGGCGCGACAGCGTCACCATCGTCGATTCGGGCGTGCTCGAGTTCGATCAGATCACCGATTACGTCGCTGGCGAGACGACGATCCTCCTGCAGGACTTCGACGGAATCGACTCCTTCGCGGATCTGACCTTCCAGCTTCTGGACTCTGGCCTCGCCATCGTCCTCGGGGGCGATCACTTCGTGGTTCTGAACGGCGTCGCGAGCGCGGACGAGCTGGACCCGGCCGATTTCGGGTTTCCGAAGACCGAGGTCACAAACTCGGGCTCCGAGCTCAAGGTCGAAACCGCCGGTCTGACGGCCACCGACGTCTCGCCGGCCTCCAATGAGGGCCGCGACCTTATCGGCATGGACGAACTGCGGGCGGACCCCGACTTTGCCGGCTACGACGGCTCGGGGTCGACCGTCGTCGTGATCGACACCGGGATCGACCTCGATCACCCGGCCTTCGGGCCCGATCTCGACGGCGACGGCGTGTCGGACAGGATCGTCTATCACGAGGACTTCTCGGCCGACCGCGACGGCACCGCCGACGACGTCAACGGCCACGGCACCCACGTCGCCTCCATCGTCGGCTCGAGCGAATCGCGCTACGAGGGCATCGCGCCCGGCGCGAACATCATCGCCCTCCAGGCGCTCGGCAACAACGGCAGCGGCTCCTACTCCGGCATCGAGAACGCGCTGCAGTGGGTCATCGACTTCGGGGCCGCCTACAACGTCGTCGCCGTCAACATGTCGCTCGGCCCGGGCGACAACGTGAATAGCAACGCCGTCAACTTCGCGATGGGCGACGAGTTCGCCGCGCTCGACGACGCTGGCGTGATCACGACAGTCGCCGCCGGCAACGACTACTTCCGCTTCCAGTCGCCCGGCATGAGCTCGATCGCCGTCGACCCGAGCGTGGTCGGTGTCGGTGCGGTCTGGGCGGAGGACACCGGCCGCGAGCACGACTTCGGCGGCGCGAAGGACTTCTCGACCGGGCCGGACCGGGTCGTGTCCTTCAGCCAGCGCACCGACGACCTCGACATGATCTTTGCGCCGGGCGGCGACATCCTCGGCGCCGCGCCGGGAGGGCGCTCGGTGTCGCTCAGCGGCACCTCAATGGCCGCCCCGATGGTGGCCGGCATGGCCGCCGTGGCGCAGGAGATCGCCGAGGACCTGCTCGGGCGTCGGCTGACCCCGCAGGAATTCGACACGCTGCTGCTGGAGAGCGCGGAGACGATCTTCGACGGCGACGACGAGGACGACACCGTCATCAACCTGGACGCCGACCTCGCGCGCGCGGACATGTATGCGCTCGCGCAGGCGATCCGCGATCTCGGCGGCGACGGCGGCGACGGCGGCGACGGCGGCGACCCGCCCGCCGGCGACGACTTCGCCGGGGACACCGGCACAGCCGGAACGCTGGCGATCGGCGCGACGGCGACGGGCGTCATCGAGCAGGGGGCCGATCAGGACTGGTTCCGACTCACGCTGGATCCCGGCGACACCTACCGCCTCGAGATGCGCGGCGCCGGGACCGGCGACGGGACGTTGCGCGACCCGCTGATGGCGCTGATGGACGGCGCCGGCGAGGTGATCACGACGAACGATGACGGCGGCTTCGGCCTGAACTCCGAGATCGAGTTCACGCCCCAGAGCGGCGGGACCTTCTACCTCGCGGCGCAGAGCTTCGGCTCGAACATCGGCAGCTACACCGTCGAGCTGGTCCGCACCGTGGACGGCGTGCCGGACGACTGGGCCGGCGACGTGACCACCGCGTCGCGCGTGGCGGTCAACGGCGCGCCCGCGTCGGGCGATCTCGAGGTCGAGGGCGACCGCGACTGGCATGCCGTCGACCTCGAGGCTGGCGGGCGCTACGTCATCGACGTTTATGGCGACGAGCCGCGCCCTCTGCCGGACAGCTATCTGCGCCTCTACGACAGCGCCGGAAACCAGGTCGCTCAGAACGACGACGGCGGCGACGGGCTCGACTCGCAGCTGCTCTTCGATGCGATGGCGACGGGGGTCTATTACGTCGGCGTCGGCGGCTACGCCGACCGCCACACCGGCACCTACGAGGTCGCGGTCTCCGGCGGACCGGACAGGGACGCAGGCGACCTGCCCGCCGACAGCTCCACCCCGGCCTCGATCGAGATCGACGGAACCTTCGCCGGCGAACTCGAGCGCATCGGCGACCGCGACTGGATCGCGGTCTCGCTCGAAGGCGGCGCGGTCTACGACCTCAGCCTCGTCGGCGCCGGGTCCGACCCGCTCCGCGACCCCTATCTGCGCGTCTTCGACAGCCCGCGGCGTCCAGGTCGACTTCGACGACGACGGCGGCGATGGGCTGAACTCCCGGGATCGACGCGCTGTCGGGTCAACGCCAGCGGCAACCTACTTCATCAGCGCCGGCGCCTTCGCCGACTTCGGCGCGGGCGGCTACGAGGTCGCGATCGACCTCGTCTCCGGCGTGGAGGCTGACCTGCCCGCCGACCGGAGCACCACCGGCGTGATCGCGCCCGGCGGCGCAGAGAGCTCCTCGCTCGACTTCGTCGGCGACCGCGACTGGTTCCGCGCCGATCTCGTCGGCGGCCATTCCTACCTCGTCGAGCTGGACGGTTCCGGCGAGGACCCGCTCCGCGATCCCTATCTGCGCGTCTATGACGGCGATTCGTCGCTGGTGAGCTTCGATGACGACAGCGGTCCGGGCCTCAACTCCGAGCTGATCCTCACCGCGACCCGCACCGGCAACTACTACATCTCCGCCGGCGCCTATGTGGACCGCTCGGAGGGCGGCTACACCGTCACGCTGACCGATCTCGGCCCGTCCGACGATTTCGCCGGAGACGCCTCCACGAGCGGGATGATCGATCCGAACGGCACGACGACGGGCGAGGTGGAGACCGCCGGCGACCGCGACTGGTTCGCGCTCGACGTCCAGGCGGGGGCCATCTACCGCTTCGAGCTCGAAGGCTTGCCGACGAGCCGCGGCACCATCAGCGACACGACGCTCCATGTCCGCACCGCCTTCGGCGACAGCCTCGCCTACAACGACGACGGCGGGACGGGCCTGAACAGCCTCATCGAGTTCGAGGCCCCCTCGACGGAGACCGTCTATCTCGACGCGGGCGGGTTCAGCACGCGGACGGGAACCTACACCCTGACCTCGACGCTGGTCTCCACCGGCCGCGACGATCACGCCGACGACACCTCGACCTCCTCGCGCGTGTCGGTGAACGGCTCGGAGACGGGCGTGCTGGAGGAGCGCGGCGACACCGACGTGTTCGCCATCGACCTCGAGCGCGGCGCCGAATACCGCTTCTCCGTCGTGGCCGGCGGGACGACGCGGGATCCGGACGACCTGAGCGACGCCACGCTCACGCTGCTCGATCCCGATGGGGATCACCTCGCCTTCAACGACGACAGCGGCCCGGGCCTCGACCCGCTGATCGAGGGCTTCGAACCGGACGTCACCGGCACGCACTACCTGGCGGTCGAGAGCTTCGGCGACTTCCACACCGGCGACTACCGGATCGAGGCGCAGCAGACCCGCGCCCCGAGCGCGCCGGACGACTACCCCGAGGAGTTCACCTTCTCCGCCCCGACCATCCGCTTCCGCGAGATGACCGGCACGCTCGAGGAGATGGGCGACCGCGACGTCATCCGCCTCGCCCTCAACACGGGCGACACCATCAACTTCAACCTTCGCGGCCGGGACTCCGGCGGCGGCACGCTGCGCGACCCGTATCTGCGGCTCTACGACGGGACCGGACGGCAGGTGGCCTTCAACGATGATGGCGGCGTGGGGCTCGACTCCGACCTGACCTACACCTCGCCGGTGCTCAGCACCTACTTCCTCGAGGTCGCCGCCTTCGCGGACGGCTCCACCGGGACATGGCTCCTCGAAAGCGAGTTCGTATGGTCCTGAGGACACGGGCGCTGGCGCTGGCGGCGGCGCTCGCCGCCGGCGCGTCCACAGGCTGCGGGGTCGCGCAGGGCGACGAGACGGGGACGGACGGCCCGATGACCTACGACGAGACCGTGATGGCACCGGACGCCTGCCACGTCGTCACCGACGAGGTCCGGCGCGACGTGACCGGCGACGGGCGTCTGATCGTGACCCGGTTTCTCGTGCGCCAGCTGGGCCTCTGCGCCGCGGTCGTGACGCCGGTGGCGGTGTCGGCCTCGATCGACGACGCCGAATCGTTCGACCGGATCACCCTGCGCGTGGTCGACGAGCAGGCGCGCGAGCTTCTGTCCGTCGATCTGAAGTGACCGCGGCAGCGCCGGGCGGCGGCGGCGTCCCGCCGCGGCGAGCCGCATCGACCCGAACCGAGACGCCGGATCGCCGCGGCTGCGGCGTTCCGAACGAGCACAGTCAAGCTGGGAGATGAGGAGCGATGGAATTCCGTCTCAACGGTCACTCGGTCGCGAAGGGTGACTACCGCAGCGTGATCGACCTGATCGGGGTTCTCGACCCGACCCTGGAGATCGGCGCCCCGGTCGAGGTCGTCCTTGTCGACGAGGACGGCGCGGTCGATCTCGACGATCTCGGATCGACCACGGCCGGCTTCAGCCCTGACGATCAGGAGCCGCTGGCCGCGATCGAGTTCCGCACCTTCACCCGCGAGGTCGGCGGCGAGACCGTCTCCTACAGTTTCGCGGTCCTCGACAGGGGGTCGGCGGCGAGCCCGGTGGCCGATTTCATCGTCCTCGCCATCGATCCGGCGACGGGCGTCCCGGACCCCGACGGCCTGCCGGCGGCGACCGACTACGCCCCCGGGGCGCTTTTCACCCCGATCGATCTCGACCTCGAAGAAGAGGGCGATGTCTCGCCGCCCGCTGACGAGACCGCGCCTGAGCTTCTCGCGCTGACGATCCCTTCCGCGGTCGATCTCTCGGGCGGCCCGGCCGACGTGTCCTTCGGCGCGCGGGCGCGCGACGACCGCGCCCTCTCGCGGGTCACGCTCACCTTCGCCGACGTCCTGAACACCGGGGACGGCGAAACCCGCACCGTCGTGCTCGACGCCGGCGGCGCGCGCGAGGGCGACTTCACCGAGACCGTCTCGCTGCTCCGCTCGACCGCCTCCGGCGACAACGGGCTCGCCGCCGTCACGGTCGAGGACGCCGCAGGCAACACGCTCACGCTCGACGCCGACGACCTCGCCGCGCGCGGTCTCGACGCCGTCATCTCGATCTCCGGGGGCGGCGTCTTCGAGGGCGGGGACGACGGCGACCGCCTCGAGGGCGGCGACGACGATGAGACCTTCTCGGGCGGCGACGGCGACGATCTGATCATCGGCGAAGGCGGCGACGATGACATCGAGGGCGGGCTCGGCGACGACTCCGTGGTCGCGGGCGACGGCGCCGACACGGTGGACGGCGGCGATGGTGACGACACGATCAAGACCGGCGACGGCGAGGACAGCATCGAGGGCGGCGGCGGCCGTGACGTCATCCTTGGCGGCGACGGCGACGACACGATCTTCGGCGGCGACGGCGACGACAACATCAAGCCGGGTCGCGGGAACGACGTGGTGATCGCCGGGGCTGGCGACGACGTGGTTGCGGGCTTCCGCGGCGACGAGCGCTTCGAGGGCGGCGACGGGAACGACCGGCTGCTCGGCTCGGTGGACGACGACACGCTGATCGGCGGAGCCGGCGACGACCGGCTCTGGGGCGGCCCCGGCTTCGACGTGTTCGTGTTCGAGGAGCGCGACTTCGGCGACGACACCCTGCCGCTCGACGTCCGCGTGGGCTCCGACGTCCTCGACTTCACGGCGATCGACGGGCTGACGCGCGCCGACTTCACCATCCGTCAGGTGGGGGCGAACGTCGTGCTGGAGGTTGCGGACGGGGGGTCGCTGGTCATGAACGGTGTGCGCTTCGGCGGCCTCTTCGCCGAGGTGATCGAGGACCGCTTCGACGACTTCATTCTCCTCTGATTTTGGCGCGGGCCGGCCAGGCCCGCGCCGGTCTCCACCCCGCGCGACAAGGCGTCGCTCAGTCAAGTCGCGCGAGGTGGAGCGTCACGCGCAAGGGGCCGTGCGGAAAGCTCGGACCCGGCGGGCCGAAGGGCAGGCCGGTGGCGCCGGCGAGCTGTGGGGCGCTGGTGACGAGGCCGACGCGCCACCCGCGGAAGCGCTCGCGCAGCACGCGGCCGAGCGCCGCATGGAGCGCACGGAGCGCGGCGGCGTCGCTGAGCCGCGCTCCATAGGGCGGGTTGACCATCACGAGCCCGGGCGCCGCCGCGGGCGGCGGCGCGAAGTCGGAGACCACGCCTTCGGCGAACCGCGCGATCCCGGCGACACCGGCCCGCTCCGCGTTCGCGCGCGCCGCGGCGACGGCGCCCGCATTGCGATCGCTCCCGCGAAACCAGTCCGGCGCGGCCTTCGCGCGGGCGGCCGCGTCGCGCATCGCCTCCCAGGCGTCGGGGTCGAAGGTGGGCAAGGCTTCGAAGGCGAAGCGACGCACCCGGCCCGGCGCAGGCGGAGCACCGGGCGCCTCCTGATCGACCAGGAGGCGCTGGACCGGCTGCAGGCGTTGCGCGACGCGCTCGGCAAGCCGCTGATCGTGCGCTCCGCCTATCGCAGCACAGAGCACAACCGCACCGTCGGCGGCGCGACCCGCTCCAAGCACCTCGACGGCGCCGCCTTTGACATCGCCATGGCGAACCACGACCCGGTGGCGTTCGAGGCCGCGGCGCGGGAGGTCGGGTTCCTCGGCTTCGGGTTCTACCCGCGCTCGGGGTTCATGCACATCGACCTCGGCCCGGCGCGCCAGTGGGGCGAGCGCTTCCCGGCGCGCCCGGTGCGGTTCGCGGCCGAGACCCCGCCGGCGCGGGAGGTCCTGGCGCAGAGCCGCACCATGAAAGGCGGCGGCGCGGCGGGCGTCGCGACGCTCGGAGCGGCCGGCGTCGAGGTGGCGCAGCAGGTGCTGGCGGAGACGCAGACCGCGATCCTGCCCCTGGTGCCGTATCTCGACACGCTGCGCTGGGTGTTCATCGCGGTCGCCCTCGGCGGCATCGCGGTCACGATCTACGCCCGGCTCGACGACTGGAAGCGGGGGCGTCGGTGATCGGCGGACTCGTCGCCACGCTCGCCGGATCGGCATGGGCGCGCACGGCGCTCCGCTACGGCGTCACAGCCCTCGCGATCCTTCTGTTCCTGCTTGCCCTGCGCCGCTCCGGTGAGCGCGCCGGCCGGCTGGCCGAACAGCTTGAGACCATGGAGAAAACCGATGACGCCCAACGACGGATGCTCGAGGCGGCGGCGCGTCGCCCTCGGTCTCGCGACGATCTGGCTGAGCGGCTGCGCGACGGGCGCTTCTGACGTCACTAGCCTCGGAGCGTGCCCGTCCGTGGTAGAATACAGCCGGGCGTTCCAAGAACAGGCGGCCGAGGAGCTTGCTCTGCTGCCGGAGGGATCGGCGATCGCGGAGATGTTGAGCGACTACGCCGTGATGCGGGAGCAGGCGCGGGTGTGCGACCGCTAGAAGGCATCGCGTTGACTGGACGACGCTGCTACTCGACGACCGGATAAAACGGCCGCCCCCAGTCCTCCTTAGGGTTGTCCATCATCAGGTCCACGAAAACAGGGAGCAAGAACGCGAGTATCGCTGCGCCATCGCGGACCTGTGCCCGGTTCACTCCGCTGTTCCAGGTCGATCCGCCGTGCACCAACTGATTGCGCAGCACGTAGAGCCGGTCGAAGACGAAGCTGAGAACACGCACGCTGTCGCCGGCCTGGAACGACTGCGCGAAGCTGCGAGAGGATGATCGGAACCTTTCCTCCCAATCCTCGAACCCGTCGATCCCGTTCTGATGTTGCCAGAACGGGTTGAAGACGAAACGGTTCTCCATGAGGGTCCGAACCGGACCCGAGAACCGCTGCCATAGAGCCTTGTAGATGCGCCGCTTTTCGTCCCGCGTCACCAGCTTGCCGAAGTAATCGACGAACGCAGCCCTTTCTCCGGGTGCCACCGCCTGGAATTCGCGCTCGTCGGCATAGGCTGCGTTGAAGGCGATCCAGAGAAAGATGAAGCGTGCATCGTGATCGTCACCGCACGCCTCGGCTCGTCCGATCCAGCTGATGGAGCGGTGCACGCGCAGGCCCATCGTCTCTGGAAAGCCTGCACGGATCGCGCGTTGCTTCTCCTTCAAGGCGCTGAACGACAGGCTGTCTTGCATCGAATTCCTCCGTCTCAAATTCTCTTTCACGGCATCGCGCCGAAATCGGATCGGCGGTATCCGTCGACCATCGCCCGGAGTGCATCCGGCGCAATCACTTCGACCTTGTCCCCCCACTGGTAGAGGTGCCACGTCATCTCCACCCAGCCTGCCGCCTCGAAACGCACGACAAGGCTGCCGTCGTCTTGCGCCTCGAGCACTTGGCGGGGATGAAAGCGGAAGCCCGCCGCGCGTTCGGCCGCCTCTGGCGCGAAACGCCAGATCACCTCCCCATACTGTTCGGGATCCTGCCAGACGCCGAAGGACCGCGCGGCGTAATCCGTGATGTTGAAACCGTCCTGCAGCGCAAAGCTCTCGTCTAGGACTTCCGCATCGCGGATCAGATCGATGCGGAAATTGCGCACCTCGTCGGTCTTGGCAGGGTCGCGTGCCGCCAGATAAGTCCGGTGGCCCAGCAAGACGCCGTGCGGTTCCAGGATGCGGCTTGCGTCGTCCCGGTTGTACCGCACGCGCAGCCGAAGCGGGCCGCGAAGTGCCTCGATGATGGCGTCCAGTACGTCCGTCTCGACACTGACACTTGGGCCGGGGCGCGTGACCTGTCCCATTGCCGCGAGGACCGCCTCGGCATCGGTCTCGATGCGGGACCGGGAGGGCGCCTGCGCAAGCAGCCTCTCGCGCAACTCGATCAGAGCCCGGGCATGACGCAGACGACCCTCGGCCTCTGCCCCGCGAGCGGCGATCTCCAAGGCTTCAACACCTGTTTCGTGGCGAAGTTGCAGGCGGTCGAGGCCGGGATCGAGTAGGCGCCAGCGTCGTTTGCGGTCCTCGCCATCCTCTACCAGGACGTTTCCGAAGGTCTCCTCCAGCGCGTCGGTCATCCGCTGCGCGGTCCGGTGGGACACTCCGAACTCCAGCGCGATCTCCTCGAGGCTGATCCCACTGCGTCTTGCCGCAGCCAACTGCGCAAGCCGGATCAGGTCCTGAGCCTTGGAGAAGGACATGCGCGCCTCTCAGCCTGCCAATTTTTGACACCCTTGGAGGCTAGAAAAGTGGTTAGGTCCTGTCGAGCCGATTCTCTTAAGCGTTAGAAGTAACGCGTAGAAGGCGCCGACAGGCGCGCCGATGTGAGGGAGAAGAGCGCATACATACGTGGGCATCCAAAACTCCATCGCGCGCCTGACAGTTATTGACACCCACAGGGGTGATTTAAGAAGCTGCAGTCAGGAGACGTTTTCCGCGGTTCGGGTTGCGCTCATTGACGATTGAAGGAGCCCATGCGGGAAATCGGCGGCAATATCCTCTTCTCGGCGAGCGACCTGATGCGGTTCATGGGCTGTGCCCATGCGACGACACTTGATCTCATGCGCCTGCGCGGCGAAGGGCCAGAATGCGCGTTCCACGTGATCACGGGCGCCGATTCCATCTGATCGTGGGCGGGGTTTCCACGTGATCGTGGGCGCGGATTCCATTTGATCGCGGGCGCCCATTCCACGTGATCGCGGGCGCCCGCGGTCTTTGGGGCGGGCGCGCTTCGGCCGACAGTTCCACCGGGCTACCGGGCCCTCGTCATGAGCGAGGAGCCCCGATGCCGACCGAGAGACTGTCGATGCGCCGTATCCGAGATCTACTCCGCCTGAAGCACGCCCAAGGCCTGAGCGACCGGCGGATCTCCGCTGCGCTCGGGATCAGCAAGGGCGCGATCGGAGGCTACCTGTCGCGCGCCCGCGCGGCGGGGCTGTCCTGGCCGCTCCCTCCCGAACTCGACGACGACGATGCGCTCGAGCTGCTGCTGTTTCCCGGCGTCGCCGGCTCGCGCCGTCCCGACCGGCCGATCCCGGACTGGGCTGTGGTCGACCGCGAGCTCCGCCGCCCCGGCGTGACGCGGGCGCTGCTCTGGGAAGAGTATCGCGCCGCGCATCCCGACGGCTACGGCTACGCGTGGTTCTGCGCCCGTTACGAGGCGTGGAAGGGCCGGGTGCGGCCGACCATGCGCCAGACCCATCTCGGCGGCGAGAAGGTGTTCGTCGACTTCGCCGGCGATGCGATCGACGTGATCGACCCCGCCACCGGCGAGGCGCGGCCGGCGAAGCTGTTCGTCGCCGCCATGGGCGCGTCCAGCTACATCTACGCCGAGGCGCGGGCGAGCGAAGGCCTCGAGGACTGGATCGGCGCCCACGTCAATCTGTTCGCCTTCCTCGGCGGCGTCCCGAAGGCGGTCGTGCCCGACAACCTCAAGGCCGCGGTGACCAAGGCCGACCGCCACGAGCCGGGGATCAATCGCAGCTACGCCGACTGCGCCGCCCATTACGGGACCGTCGTCCTGCCGGCGCGCCCGCGCAAGCCGCGCGACAAGGCGAAGGTCGAGGTGGCGGTCCAGGTGGCCGAGCGCTGGATCCTGGCGCGGCTGCGCAATCGGCGCTTCTTCAGCCTCGCCGAGCTGAACGCCGCGATCCGCGCGCTGCTCGACGAGATCAACACCCGCGTCATGCGCGGTCACGGCGCGAGCCGCGCCGATCTCTTCGCCAGCCTCGACCGCCCGCATCTGCGCCCGCTCCCGGAGACGGCTTACGTCTTCGCGCGCTGGAAGCGCTGCAAGGTCGCGCTCGACTACCACGTCGAGGTCGAGGGCTCGTACTACTCCGTGCCCTTCGCCCTGATCCGCGAGACCGTCGACGTCCGCGTCGCCGAGCGCACCGTCGAAGTGTTCCACCGCGGCCGCCGCGTCGCCAGCCACGCGCTCTCTCCCGGCCGCCGCGGCCACGTCACTGTCCCGGAGCACATGCCGAGCGCGCATCGCCGCTTCGGCGAATGGACGCCCGCGCGCCTGATGGCCTCGGCCGAGAAGGTCGGGCCGTCCACGGCGGGGTTCTGCGCCGCGGTGATGGCGGCGCGACCGCACCCCGGAGCAGGGCTTCCGCACCTGCCTCGGCGTGCTGGCGCTGGTGAAGACATACGGCGCCGCGCGCGTCGACGCCGCCTGCCGCCGCGGCCTCGACATCCGCGCCCACTCGGTCGCCTCGATCCGCTCGATCCTCAGGAACGGCCTCGATCGCGCCTTCCTCGAGGAGACGCCGGACGCCCCGCCCATCCGCCACGGCAACATCCGCGGCCAGCGCTACTACCACTGAGAAGGAGATCGTCCCCGTGCTCGCCCATCCCACCAGCGACAAGCTCGTCGCCCTCGGCCTCGCCGGCATGGCCAAGGCGCTCGACGAGCAGCGCGCATCATCCACCGCCGATAGCCTGTCCTTCGAGGAGCGCCTCGGCCTCCTCGTCGACCGCGAAGCCGCCGAACGCGACGCCCGCCGCCTCGTCACCCGCCTGAAGTTCGCATCGCTCCGCCAGGCCGCCTGCGTCGAGGACCTCGATCTGCGCACGCCGCGCGGTCTCGACCGCGCCGTCGTCGCCCATCTCGCCGACGGCGCATGGATCGATCGCGCGGAGAACCTGCTGATCACCGGCGCCACCGGCCTCGGTAAAAGCTGGATCGCCTGCGCCATCGGCCACAAGGCCTGTCGCGACGGCCGCCACGTCCTCTACCACCGCGTCCCGCGCCTCTTCGAGCAGCTCGCCATCGCCCGCGGCGACGGCCGCTACGCAAGGATGCTCAAGACGCTCGCCCGCATGGACCTGCTGATCCTCGACGACTGGGGCCTCGCCCCGCTCGCATCCGTCGAACGCCGCGACCTGCTCGAGATCCTCGAGGACCGCCACGGCCGGAAGGCGACCATCGTCACCAGCCAGCTCCCCGTCGACGCCTGGCATGAAGTCATCGGCGACCCGACCCTCGCAGACGCCATCCTCGATCGCCTGGTCCACAACGCCCACCGTCTCGAACTCGCCGGAGAAAGCATGCGCCGACGCGCCGACCGCCACGCCGCTCTTGACCCCGAGCGCCGAGCCTGACCCCATGCCGCCGTCGGCCGAGGCCACCGCCCACGATCACGTGGAATGGCCGCCCACGATGCCGTGGAACGCGCGCCCGCGATCGCGTGGAACAGGCGCCCACAATCCGTGGAATGCGCAGCCAGAACCGGTCGGGGACAGCGAGGATGCTGCGCTTCTGCAGAAGCAGGGCGACGCGCATGAGGCCGCGCATCTGGAGCGTTTGAAGGTTTCTGGCAAGTCCGTGGTCGAGATCCCGCGCGGCGATCTGGCGCGCGATGCGGAGGCCACGCGCGTGGCGCTGACCGAAGGTGCCGAGGTGGTCTTTCAGGGTGGGACGTCGAGCATCGGCTGCGGCAACTCTCCGAGCGGGGCGATCCGCTCGAGAAGCTGGCCACGACGGTCGATTTCGAGATCTTCCGCGCCGAGCTTGTCTCCGCGCAGGGCCCGCGGGACCGCTCGAAGGGTGGCCGCCCGCCGTTCGACCCGGTGCTGAAGTTCCGGATGCTGGTGCTGCAGGCCATGCACGGTCTGTCGCTGGCGCAGACCGAGTTCCTGGTGGCCGACCGGCTGAGCTGGATGCGGTTCTGCGGCCTCGGACCCGGCGACGCCGTGCCGGATGCCAACACCCTTTGGGACTTCCGCGAGGCCTTGATCGCGGCGGGTGCGCTGGACGCGCTTTTCGCGCGGCTCGACAAGGCGATCACGCAGGCGGGCTATCTGCCGATGGCGGGGCAGATCGTCGACGCGACGCTGGTGGCAGCGCCCCGCCAGCGGGGCACCGTCGAGGAAAAGGCGCGGATCAAGGCCGGCGAGAAGGCGCAGGACATCTGGCCCGACGAGCCTGCGAAGGCCCGCCAGAAGGACACGGACGCCCGCTGGACGATGAAGTTCTCGAAGGCGAAGCCCGCCATGGATGGCAAGCCGCAGATCGACATCGCCATCCCGGTCTTCGGCTACAAGTCCCACATCTGCATCGACCGGCGGCACGGCATCATTCGCCGGGGAAAGATCACCGACGCGGCGGCTCATGACGGAGCGCGTCTGCGCGAAGGGCTGATCGACCCGAACAACACCGCCGCGGACGTGTGGGCCGACAGCGCATACCGTTCCGCCGGGAACGAGCGCTACCTCAGCGATGTCGGCAAGGTCAGTCGGATCCACCGGCGCAAGCCGCCCGGCAGGCCGATGCCGAAACGCATCGCCCGAGCCAATGCGGCGAAATCCGCCGTCCGCGCCCGTGTCGAGCATCCCTTCGCCTACCAGAAGGGGCGGGTGGGGATGGTGATCCGCACCATCGGCATCGCGCGTGCCACGGTCACCGTGATGCTCGCCAACATGGGCTACAACATGAAGCGATGGTGCTGGCTCGACTGGAGAGGTGCGACCGCCTGAGCCCGAAGGCCGGGTGATCGAGGTCCGGGAGCGCAAACGGCACCCGGATCGGCCCGAACCCAGCGAGGTCGAGCCGGGCACATCGTCCGGCTTCGCTCCCAAAGGTGGTTACAGGAGGTGTCCGCCTGATCGGCCCCGTCACCCAAAATCAACCATAGCTCGTGCCAAACCCCGAGAGGTGGTCCCCAAGACAAAGACCGAAGCGCACGTCAATCCTCGCCGTCCGGCTCGGCCGGATCCGAACGGAAAACCCTCTATCGAATATCGGTAAGCGCGATCGGATCGCCGAATATATCGGTGATCGTGCCTGAGACGAACTCGGCGTCCACGACCATCGGCATGAGCGGCCCGTCCAAAGGAGCCTCAGTCTCGTCGACGGATTCTCGAAGACCGTCGAGCACGGCCATCAGCGCTTGCGGCGACGGCAGCGCGACGTCCGGGGGCATTCCATAGGGGGCAGGTACCCGCCGATATTCGGCAATGTAGCGCTTCAGCGCGGCTTTGGCCTGCTCGTACCGTTCCTTCGAGGTCGCCGGCTTTATCGCCACCCCCGTCGGCCGCACGACGAGCCGGACCGCGCGCGTCTCGTCAGTGTCGAAAGCGCCCGGATCGATCTCGACCGGACGCAAGGGCACGGAAAACCGAACCGTGACCGGCGGCTCGGCGCCCGGTACCGGAACGCTCTGCGGGTTCCCCGGCAGCGGATTCATCGCCTCGGCCGCTTCCCTTATAGGCTGCGCGGTTTCGACGAGAGCATCGCGGTGGTCCAACCAGGCGAGCCCGCGCTCGACCCTGGCGCGTCGCTCACCGAACATCGCCTCGATGTCGGCCTGGCTGTAGCTCCGGCCCGCCGGTGAGGCGATATAGTCCTCGATTTCCTTCTTCTCGGTGAGGAGCTTCGCGCGCCAGTCCGCCGCCGCCTGTGCGCCCTTGAGCGCGAACGGATTCTCGAACTTTTTTTGCGCCGCGATGCGTTTCGCCATCTCGATCCGCTCCCGGACACTCAGATGGGTGAAGTCGGGACTGCCGCGGCTGTCGCGCCGGAGGAGCCCTTTTCCCGGTTCGGTGAGAAGGAGCTGAACCTCGCCGGATTCGTTCCGAACGACCCCACCGGCGACGTCAAGCGTCAGCGTGTCGGGGAAGGCGGCGATCCGGGCCCTGGTCCAGTCGGCGAAGCGGTCCATCAGCGGCGAGCCGAGCGTCAGAGTCGGCTGGGCCGTCCGGCCCTCGAAGAAGCGCCCCCAAGGAACGTCCTGGCCGGGCGGAACAGCCCTTTCCAGATCGAACCGCGCCGCCGCCGCCTCAAGGAGCGGCCCGCCGTCGACCGGGTCCAGCCCGAACTTCATCCGCATCAGCCGGATCGTGTCCTCATCGAAGCTGAGATCCGCTGGCGCCGAAGCGGGTGTCGGTGCCCCGCGCCCCGCGCCTTGCGGATCGATCCGGATCGGACCGAGACCGGTCCCCGGTGCCCGGATCTCGACCGGAACGGCTGTGATGCGAAAGACCCGGAAGCCGCGTTCCGGCTCCTCCGTCGTGGTTCCGGTGAGCCGATAGAGGACAAGCGCCGCGAAATCGCGCTCGCGCCGGCCTTCGAGCAGCGCCTCAAGCGCCTGGAGCTGCTGCGTCGTCAGCTGGCCCTCGATGTCGTCGGTCGCGTCGAGTTCGATGCGCAGGCCGGCGACTTCCGTAATCGTCCGATCGACCCCCGGGGCCCAGTGGACTTTGAAGTCGTCATGGTGGTTGTCGAGACGGAGATTCCCCGGCACCGCGAGGGTCTCCGGCAGGCTGTTTCCGAGTTCGCCGTAGGTCGCCTTGAGCCGATCGATCGTGTCCGGGTTCGGCGGCGTTCCGGTGTTGCGCCAGGGATTGAGCACCGATCTCCTGGCGTCGCGCGGCAGAACGGGCCGATAGTTTGGATCGGCCCCCGCTGCGATCCTCCGCTCCCGTTGATCGAAACTGGAGGCGCCGACCGGCATGTAGTCGGCGACGCGGAAGCCCTTGTAATAGGTCTCGTCCCGCCGCCAGCGCATCCGGGCGACGTCCAGCCACTGCCGCAAGGTCAAATCCCGCCCGGCTTCGATGAAATAGAGCGCAAACAGGGGCTCCGGACCGGCAATCAGCGGCTCGGTGAACGGCTTGCCGGTGTCCTCGCGCGCGTCGGTGACGGTATGGAGCAGACGTCGGCGGCCGGGATCAGCGTAGATCTCGATCGCCTCGAGCCTGGAGGTTCCGCCCGCCGCGCCGAGATCCTCCGGCGGATCGAACCGGATCCGGGCGGA
>AACY020303520.1_pt1 | contig 26216 bp, 26 predicted proteins | sample 267378 | NCBI WGS metagenome assembly AACY02 (sample SAMN02954345, study PRJNA13694) | marine metagenome | biome: aquatic; feature: ocean; material: water; isolation source: isolated as part of a large dataset composed predominantly from surface... | reverse complement strand
TCATCGAGAGCCCCCTGCCCCGCGAGCGCCCGCTCGACATCCGCGACACGCCGGAGTTCCTCGCCGTCGCGCACCGGGTGCGCGAGGGGCTTCGGGCGGGGCACGCCTATGACGCTTGAGCGGGTCTGGCCCTTCGCGGCGCTCGCGCTCGCCGCGCCGCTCGTGGTCCGCGCCGACCACGGGGTGTGGTTCGTGGTCTGGGTCGGGCTGCTCTGGATCGCGCTGGCGCGGCGCAGCGGGGGGAGAGGGTGATGCGCAGCGTGGTCCCCGTCGCGACGGTCGTGCTGGCGCTGATCGCGGTCTGGTACGTCGCGGCCGTCTGGCTGAACGCGCCCTGGACCTACGCGCAGGCGGCGCGGGCGGGCGAGACCGTCGCGTTCGGCGAGATGCTCGCCGACACGATGGCGCAGCGCCGCCCCGTGCTGCCGGCGCCGCATCAGGTGGCCGCGGAGATCTGGAAGACGACCGTCGAGACGCGCCCGACTTCGCCGCGCTCGCTGCTGTTCCACGGCTGGGTGACGCTCTCGGCGACGCTGCTCGGCTTCCTGATCGGGACCGTGCTCGGGATCGGGCTGGCCGTGCTGATCGTCCACAGCCGGGCGATGGACCTGAGCCTCATGCCCTGGATCATCGCCTCGCAGACCATCCCGATTCTCGCCATCGCGCCGATGATCATCGTCGTGCTGAACGCGGTCGGGATCAGCGGGCTGCTGCCGAAGGCGCTGATCTCGACCTATCTCTCCTTCTTCCCCGTGGTCGTCGGCATGACGGCGGGGCTGCGCTCGCCCGACCGGCTCCAGCTCGACCTGCTGCGCACCTACGGGGCCACGCGCGGGCAGGTGCTGCGCAAGCTCCGCTGGCCGGCGGCGACGCCCTATCTGTTCCCCTCGCTCAAGGTGGCGATCGCGGCGAGCCTCGTCGGCGCGATCGTGGGCGAGCTGCCGACGGGCGCGGTGGCGGGGCTCGGCGCGCGGCTGCTGGCCGGCAGCTATTACGGGCAGACGACGCAGATCTGGAGCGCGCTGCTCTCGGCGGCGCTGCTCGCGGGCGTGCTGGTGGGGATCGTGAGCCTCGCCAACCGGGCGGTGCTGAAGCGCATGGGGATGGCGGCGTGAGCGGGTCTCCGGCGATCCCGGCCTTCGCGACGGTCGCGGCGCTCGCCTGCGCCTTCGCGGCGATGACGGCGCTCGGACCGGAGGGGATGCCGGGGCCGGGCTGGCTGCTGGTGGCCGGGGCCTGGCTCGCGGCCTGGGCGGCGGTGGAGGGGCTCGCGCGGCTCGACGTCGGCGCGGGGCCTGGCGGCCGGGCGGTGCGGCTGGCGGCGCCGCTCCTGTTCGGCGCGACGCTCCTGTTCCTGTGGGAGGCGATCGTGCGCGGGGCGCGGGTGCCGCCGGTGCTGCTGCCGCCGCCCTCGATGATCGCGGCGCGCTTCGCGGCCTCGACCGACGTGCTCTGGGCGGATTTCCGGCAGACCTTCCTGAAGGCCGCGCTGTTCGGCTGGGCGGTAGGCAACGCGGTCGCCTTCGGCGTCGCGCTGCTGGTGGACCGGTCGGACTTCCTGCGCCGCGGGCTTTTGCCGGTGGGCGCGCTGGTCTCGGCGCTGCCGATCATCGGGATCGCGCCGATCATGGTGATGTGGTTCGGCTTCGACTGGCAGTCGAAGGCGGCGGTGGTGATCGTGATGGTGTTCTTTCCGATGCTGGTGAACACCGTGCAGGGCCTCGCCGCGGCCGACCGGATGCAGGCCGACCTGATGCGGACCTACGCGGCCTCCTGGCGGCAGACCCTTCTCAAGCTGCGGCTGCCGGCGGCGGCGCCCTTCCTCTTCAACGCGCTCAAGATCACCTCGACGCTCGCGCTGATCGGGGCGATCGTGGCGGAGTTCTTCGGCACGCCGACGGTCGGCATGGGATTCCGGATCTCGACCGAGGTCGGGCGCATGAACATCGACATGGTGTGGGCGGAGATCGTGGTGGCGGCGCTGGCCGGCTCGGGCTTCTACGGGCTGATCGCGCTGGCGGAGCGGGCGGTCACGTTCTGGCATCCCGCGATGCGAGGGTGAGGCTCACAGGCGCTCGTCGGGTCCGGGGCCGGCGAGCCGGGGCGGGCGCCCCTCGCCCGCCGGCTCGGCCGACGCGTCGCGGCGCCGCTCCGGTCGGCGCGCGAGGGCGGCGCGCAGCAGGCGCTCGATCTCCCGCGCGCTGTCGGCCGTGTCGAGCGCGGCCATCGCGAATTGCAGCCCGGCGATGGCGAGAAGCCCGCCGACCATCGCGAGCACGCTCGCCGCGACCACGCTCTGGCGGTCGGTCGCCGCCCCGATCTCGCCGGAGAGGGCCGCGGCGAGACCCGCCGCGCCGCCGAGGATGACGAGACCGGCGAGGCCGAGACCGATCCAGAGGAAGGTCCGGGCGACCCGGTAGCCGGTTCTCCGGGAGCCGATATCCGTCATTGCGCCGCCCGCCGCCGCCTTCGTTCGGCGCGAAGGGGACGGCGCCGGCGCATCGGCGGTCAAGTCCCGAGGCCCCGCGCGGCATGAGACCAATCGGAAGCGCCGGCTCGCTCATGCCGCCGGCGTACGCGCGGGGTCGCGTGGAACACGCGTCCCGGCGGCCCTGGCGCGCGCCGCCGGCGGATAGAGCCGTTCTCGAGGCGACGGAACGGTTCGAGCCGCGCGGGGCAGGTTCCGCACGCTCCGAAACCGGCGGAGCCGGTCATGTCTCTGCGCGGCCGGGACGGCGCCCGTCGACGCGTCCGCCTCGTGAAGCTGGACAGGCGCCTCCGCCGCAGCGAAGCTCGTCGTGAGGATGGAGAAACCTGGGGGCGGCGATGGAGCGGACGGCGCATGACTGGCTGGCGCTGCACCGGGTGCGGTTCGCCGCCCCGCGCGACGGGACCAACGCGCCGCTCGCCGGGCCGCCGCGGGCGGCCGCATGGCGGTTCTACCCGTCGTCGCCCCTCGACGAGACGAACATGCGCACGAACGTCTCCGACGTCTGGGGCGGGTTCGGCGTCTATGACGACCGCGCCGCCGCGGAGGCCGACATGGCGGAGATGGAGGCGCTGCCCTGGATGGCGGAGGTCGTCGAACGCTGGTCCGCGCTCGCCGCGCCCTTCCGCCACCAGGGCGCGGTGAAGTGGCGCGACGCCGTGCGCGACGGCGACACGATCGCCGCGGGGGAAGACCCCGGCGGCCGCCTCGTGGTGCTGACCTCGGCGGGCTACGACAATCCCGGACCGCATGAACGGTCGCGGATCGGGCGTTTCATGGCCGACGTGGACCGCGTCGTGGCGGCGTATCGCGCCGACCCCGCGAACAGGGTCGCCGACAGCTTCAGCGGCGCCAGGGTCGACGGGCACGACGGCGCCACCATCACGATCTGGGACGACGACGCGGCGATGATGCGCGCGGCCTACAGGGAAGGCGTGCACAAGAGCCGCATGGACGCCCATGCGGTCGAGCCGATGTTCGACCGCAGCTCCTGGACCCGGGCGCGCATCGTGGCGAGCGCGGGGTCGTGGGACGGCGTCGACCCGGCGCTCTGACGCGCGCCTGAGCCGCGGCGCGCGACCGCTCTCCCGATCGCGCCAGGCCGCCCGGAGGGCGGGGCGCGCCCCTCGGCGAGCGCGGCGGGACGGCGGCGCGGATCGGTCCCTCACGGGAAGAAGCCCGCGCATCCCGGCGGCGCCGACCGGCGCGACGCGCTCCTCCGATGGAAGGCTCGGACGCCGCTCCGACAGCGCGCCGGGCCGATCCCGGAGGCTGAGCGCGCCCCGATCGGACCGCGCGGACGTCTCGCCGAGCGGCGCGACGGCCGCTCAGCGGCCCGCGACGGTCAGGCCGCGGCGGGGCGCGGCGCGCGCGCCCGCCCGGCGGCGCGGCCCCGACGGGACCCGCCCGCGCCGCGCAGGCGAAGCGCGTTGGTCACCACGCTGACGCTGGAGAGGGCCATGGCGAGGCCGGCGAGCATCGGCGAGAGCGTCAGCCCGAAGGCGGGCTGGAGCGCGCCCGCCGCCACGGGGATCAGCAGGATGTTGTAGCCGAAGGCCCAGACGAGGTTCTGGCGCACCACGCGCATCGTCGCGCGGGACAGCGCGACCGCCGTCGCGACGCCGCGGAGATCGCCCGAGGGCAGCACCACGTCCGCGCTCTCGACCGCGACGTCGGTCCCGGTGCCGAGCGCGATCCCCACATCCGCCGCGGCCAGCGCCGGCGCGTCGTTGATCCCGTCGCCGACGAAGGCGACGGTTTCGCCCTCCTCGCGCATGCGGGTCACCAGCGTCGCCTTGTCCTCGGGCGACAGTTCGGCCTCGGCGGCGTCGAGGCCGAGGCGGCGGGCCACGGCCTCGGCCGTCTCGCGCCGGTCGCCGGTCGCCATGACCACGCGGAGCCCCGCCCCGCGCAAGGCGGCGAGCGCGGCGGGGGTGGTCTCCTTGACGGAGTCGGCGATGGCGAAGGCCGCCGCCGCGGACCCGTCCGCCGCGAGGAACACCGTGGTCTCGCCGGCGGCGGCGCGGGCGTCGGCGAAGCCGGAGAGCGCCGAGACGTCGACGCCCTCCGCCGCCATCATCCGCGCCGACCCGACCAGCGCGGCGGCGCCGTCCACGGTCGCGCGGGCGCCGCGGCCGACGGCGCTCTCGAAGGCGTCGGCCTCGAAACGTTTGGCGCCCTCGGCCTCCGCGGCCTCGACGACGGCGCGGGCGAGCGGATGCTCGGAGCGCGCCTCGACCGCCGCCGCGACGGCGAGCGCGCGCGCACGGTCCCAGCCCTCGGCCGGGGCGACGTCGGCGACGCGCGGGCGGCCCTCGGTCAGCGTGCCGGTCTTGTCGATCACGGCGGCGTCGGCGCGCTCCAGCGCCTGCAGCGCGACGCCCTTGCGGAACAGGACGCCGAGCTCCGCGGCGCGGCCCGTCCCGACCATGATCGCCGTCGGCGTGGCGAGACCCATCGCGCAGGGGCAGGCGACGATCAGGACGGCGACGGCGTGGACCAGAGCCTCGGAGACGGCCGCCTCGCCCCCGAAGGCGAACCAGGCCCCGAAGGTGATCGCCGCGATCGCCATGACCGTCGGCACGAAGACGAGCGCGACGCGGTCGACGAGGCCCTGGATCGGCAGCTTGGCCGCCTGCGCCGCCTCGACGGTCGCGACGATGCGGGCGAGCGCGGTATCGGCGCCGACCTTCTCGGCCCGGACGCTGAGCGCGCCCGAGCCGTTGACCGAGCCGCCGACGACCGGGTCGCCAACCGCCTTGTCGACCGGCATGGGCTCGCCGGTCAGCATGGATTCGTCGATATGCGAGCCGCCCTCGACCACGGCGCCGTCGACGGCGATCCGCTCGCCCGGGCGGACGCGGAGCACGTCGCCAACGGCGACCTCGTCGACGGGGATCTCCGTCTCCCGCCCGTCGCGGAGCACGCGGGCCGTATCGGGTCGGAGCGCGATCAGGCGCCGGATCGCCGCGCCGGTCCGCCCCTTGGCGCGGGCCTCGAACCAGCGGCCGAGAAGGATCAGCGCGACGATCACCGCCGCGGCCTCGAAATAGACATGGCGCGCGCCTTCGGGCAGCGCCTCGGGCGCGACGGTGGCGACCGCCGACCAGCCGAAGGCGGCGCCGGTGCCGAGGGCGACGAGCGTGTCCATGTCGGGCGCGCCGCGGAACAACGCCTTCGCGCCGGGCCAGTAGAAGCGCCGCCCCGGTCCCGCGAGGACGAGCGCCGTCAGCGCGAGCGAGACCCATCGCGCGACGCCATCGCCGAGCGCGCTCTCGACCAGCGGGCCGAAACCGGGGATCAGGTGGGAGCCCATCTCCAGCGCCATGACCGGCAGGGCGAGGGCGATGGCGAGCGCCGCGTCGCGCTTCAACGCGCGCGCCTCCGCCGCGCGGCGGGCGTCGGCGTCCTTCCTCGGCGCGCCCTCCGGCGCGACCCGCGCGGGGTATCCGGCGTCCGAGGCGGCGTCGGCGAGCGAGCGGGCCGCGCGGGCGGCGTCGCCGAGGATTTCGACCCGGGCGGACTGGTTCGCGAGATTGACCGTCGCCTCGACCACCCCTGGAACGCGGGCCAAGGCGCGCTCGACGCGGCCGACGCAGGAGGCGCAATGCATGCCCTCGATCTCGAGCGCGACGGTTTCCGTCTCGGCTTCGACGCCTGCGTCTCGGGCCGCCTCGATCACCGCGTCGGCGCGCGCGCCCGGGACGAGGGTCAGGCGGGCGCGCTCGGACGCGAAATTGACCTCCGCGGCGCGCACGCCCGGCGCGTCCGCGAGCGCGCGCTCGAAGCGGGCCGCGCAGCCCGCGCAACGCATGCCGCCGACCCCGAACTCCACGGTTTCGTCGCGTCCGATCCGGTCCGCCGCGCCGCCATCCGCCATGTCTCGCCTCCTCGGCCCGTTTGCGTCCAGATGGGGCTTCCAGTAGGTGGAAGGTCAACGGGGCGGCCCACGCGACCTTGGTCGCGGGTCCGCAGGGACGGAGAGGGGGACCGCGCGATGACGATCCGCGAGGCGGCCGAGGCGAGCGGCCTGTCGGCCAAGACGATCCGCTTCTACGAGCAGGAAGGGCTCGTGCGGCCGCGCCGGTCCGGGAACGGATACCGGGATTTCGGCGAGCGCGACGTGCATGTGCTGACCTTCCTCGCCCGCGCGCGGTCGCTCGGCTTCCCGCTCGAGGATTGCCGCGAGCTGCTTTCGCTCTGGGCGGACGAGGGGCGGGCCAGCGCGGACGTGCGCGCGCTCGCCGAGCGCCACATCGCGGCGCTCGACCGCAAGATCGACGAGGTGCGCGCGATGCGCGCGACGCTCTCGGACCTCGTCGCGGCGTGCCACGGCGACGGGCGCCCGGACTGCCCGATCCTGAGGGGACTGGCGGGCTGAGGCGCAAGCGGCTCGGCCGCGCAGCAGCTTCCGGGTGGCGCCGGCCGCGCCGCCGGCCCACTGTCCGGCGCGACAGGAGGACCGCGCCATGACCGCCGACGCCCACGCCGCCGACCCGTTCCGCTACGACCTGATCGAGGCCGCCATCGTCTGGCTCGACGCCCACCGCGCCGAGAACCCCTCGCTGGAGGCCGTCGCCGCGCATCTCGGCCTGTCGCCCGCGCATTTCCAGCGGATCTTCAGCCGCTGGGTCGGCGTGAGCCCGAAGCGCTACGTGCAGTATCTGACCCTCGACCATGCCCGGCGCCTGCTGGCGGAGCGGCGCTCCGTGCTGGACGCGACCTACGCGGCCGGGCTGTCCTCGCCCGGGCGCCTGCACGACCTGTTCGTGCGCTGGGAGGCGATGACGCCGGGCGACTACGCGCAAGGGGGCGCGGGGCTCGAGATCGCCTACGGCTGGTTCGACGGCCCCTTCGGCCCGACGCTGGCCATGGGCACGGCGCGCGGCCTCTGCGGGCTCGCCTTCGCCGCGGAGGTCGGGCGCGAGGCGGCGATGCGGGACATGCGCGGGCGCTGGCCCGAGGCGACCTACGTCGCGGCGCCGGATCGGGTCGCGCCCTGGGTGGAGGCGGCCTTCGGCGGCGGCGGGGCGGCGCCGGTCGCGCCCATCGGCGCGCCGTTCCAGATCAAGGTCTGGGAGGCGCTGCTGCGCGTGCCGTCCGGTCACGTCACGACCTATTCGGAGATCGCCGCCGCCATCGGCTCGCCCCGCGCGGTGCGCGCGGTGGGGACGGCGGTCGGGCGCAATCCGGTCTCGCTGCTGATTCCCTGTCACCGGGCGCTGCGCAAGGACGGCGGCCTCGGCGGCTATCACTGGGGCCTTGGCGTGAAACGCGCGATCCTCGCCTGGGAGAGCGCGCGGGCGGAGGCCGGCGCGCCGGCGTGATCCGATGCGGCCGCGCGCCCGTCCGCAGGGGGGTGCTTTCCGCCTCGGAAAAGAATAGTTTCCACGCCGCCCGATGGGCGGCAAGTTTCGAGGGGAGACAACGGCGATGGCCGAGGACAAGTCCGAAGATAGCGAAAAGAAACCGTCTTATCTGCCGATCGCGGGAGCGCTGTTCCTCGGCATCGTCGTGGGCGCGGCGCTCGGCAGCGGCGACGAGGCCGCGCTGAAGGTGAAGCGCGACCTCGAGGGGCGTCTCGCGGCGGCCGAGCAGCAGCTCGCCGCGGCCGAGGGCCGGGTCGAGGAGGCTGTCGCCGCGGCGCAGGAAGCCAGCAGCAGCGCCGTCGACCAGGCGACGAGCGCCGCGGGCGAGCAGCTCGCCGCGCTCGAGGCGAAGCTCGCGGAGCTGTCCGGGGCCGTCGAGAACGCCGGCGATTCGGAGGAGGTCGCGGCGATCCGCAACCGCGTGAACGTGCTCGCGCAGCAGATGGCGGCGGCGATCGCGAACGCGCAGAGCGCGGCGAGCGACGCGATGGAGGAGGTCGCCGAGGAGGCGCCCGCCGCCGAGGGCGAGGCGTCCGAGGCCGAAGCTGCGCCGGCCGCCGAGGGCGAAGAAGCGCCCGCCGCGGAAGGCGAGGCCGAGGCCGCCGACGAAGCGGCTGCCGAGGAGGCCGCGCCCGAGGGCGAGGCTGAGGCCGAGGCCGCCGAGGCGGCGCCGGCCGCAGAGACGCCGACTGTCGGCGAGGACGGGCTCGTCCTCGCGGTCGGGCAGACCGGCTCGGTCGACGGCACCCGGGTCTTCCTCTCGCGCATCGACGAGGAGACGGGCGAGGCCCGTCTGATGGTCGTCGGCGAGGGGCCGGCGACGGTCGCGACCGACGGCGAGCCGCTCGCGCTCGGCGAGGGCTGCGCGCTCACGCTCGTCGGCATCGCCGAGCGGCGGGCCTATCTCGGCGTCGCCTGCGGCGAATGACGCGCCGGCCGCGCCCCGCCCGCGGCGGGCGCGGCCGACAGATTGACGCAGGTCATGTCGGGCGGTCGGCGGCGGCCATAAGGAGAGTGTGAAACTCTTCTTAACGCCGCCGGAGGCGGGCCCCATGTCAGACGCCGCGTTCGACGCGGAGCCGCAGAGCCGGCTCCGCGAGTTCCCGATCTCCTTCTTCGCGATCGTCATGGGGCTTTCGGGCCTGACGCTCGCCACCCGCGCGGCGGAGCACGCGCTCGGTCTCGCCCCGCAGGCGAGCGTCTGGATGCTGGCGGCGAGCGCGGGCGTCTTCGCCCTGGTCGCGATGCTCTATCTCGCCAAGGGGCTCTCGCATCCCGACGCCGTGCGGGAGGAATGGGCGCATCCCGCGCGGATCGCGTTCTTCCCCGCCGTCTCGATCTCGATGCTGCTGATCGCGACCGCCGCCGCCCCGGTGCTGCCCGATCAGGCGCGGCTGCTCTGGATCGCGGGCGCCGCCGGACAGGCGGCGCTGACGCTGGCGGTCGTCGCGAGCTGGATCGGCCATCGCCCGTTCCAGCCGGCGATGCTGAGCCCCGCCTGGTTCATCCCCGCGGTCGGCAACGTGATCGCGCCGGTCGCCGGGGTGGGCTTCGGCTTCCCCGAGCTCTCGTGGCTGTTCTTCTCGGCGGGGATGCTGTTCTGGATCGTGCTGCTGACGCTGGTCTTCAACCGGCTGGTGTTCCACGACCCGCTGCCGGGGCGGCTGACGCCGACGCTCGTGATCCTGATCGCGCCGCCGGCGGTGGCCTTCGTCGCCTATCTGCGCCTCGGCGCGGAGGTCGACGCCTTCGCGCGCGTGCTGCTGAACGCGGGATACCTGTTCCTCGCCGTCGTCGCGACGCAGGTCGGGAAGTTCGCGCGGCTGCCCTTCGCGCTCTCCTTCTGGGCGCTGTCCTTCCCGGTCGCGGCGCTCGCCATCGCCTCCTTCCTGTTCGCCGAGCGCACCGGCTCGGCCGTTCACGAGGGGATCGGCCTCGGCCTCTGGCTGCTGCTGGCCGCCATCGTGGCGGGGCTCGCGATCCGGACGCTCGCAGCGGTCGCGCGCGGCGAGATCTGCCGCCCCGAGTGAGTTCGGCGGCGCGCGATCTTCCGCCGCCGCCGCGGCTGGTGCAGGCTCCGGCGCGTCGTCACCGTCGGAGCCGCGTCATGCCTCGTATCGTCTTCCTCCGCAGCCTTCTGGCCGCGCTGGCGCTGCTGGCCGCCCCGGTCGCGGCGTCGGCCGCGGACCTCACCGTGTTCGCCGCGGCGAGCCTCAAGACGGCGCTCGACGACGTGGTCGAAGACTGGAGCGCCGCGACCGGCGGCCGGGCGGCGGTCTCCTACGCGGGATCGTCGGCGCTCGCGCGGCAGATCGCGCAAGGGGCGCCGGCGGACGTGTTCATCTCGGCCAATCCCGGCTGGATGGACGCGCTGGAGGCGGAGGGGCGGATCGCGCCGGGATCGCGGGTCGACCTGCTCGGCAACCGGATCGTGCTGATCGCGCACGGAGCGGGGGCGGCGCCGGTCGCCCTCGCGCCGGGCGTGGATCTCGCGGGCATGCTCGGCGACGGGCCGCTCGCGATGGCGCTGGTCGACGCAGTGCCGGCGGGGATCTACGGCAAGGCCGCGCTCGAATGGCTCGGGGTCTGGGAGGCCGTCGCGCCGCGGGTCGCGCAGGTCGACAACGTGCGCGCCGCGCTCGCGCTGGTCGCGACCGGCGCGGCGCCGATGGGCGTCGTCTACGCCACGGACGCGGCGGCGGACGCGCGGGTCTCGGTGGTGGGGACGTTCCCGCGGGAGGCGCATCCGCCCATCGTCTATCCCGCCGCGCTGGTTGCGGGGCGCGAGAGCGCGGCCGCGCGCGGGTTCCTCGACTGGCTGCAGGGCGACGCGGCGCGCGCGGCCTTCGCGCGGCAGGGCTTCGCGATCCTCTCCGAGGACTGAGCGCGTGGAGTGGTTCGGGCCCGAGGAGCGCGAGGCCGTGCTGCTCTCGCTCAGGGTCTCGTTCTGGGCGACGGCGGCGAGCCTGCCGGCGGGCGTGCTGACCGCCTATGCGCTGGCGCGGTGGCGCTTTCCGGGGCGGCAGGCGCTGAACGGGATCGCCCATCTGCCGCTGATCCTGCCGCCGGTGGCGACGGGCTATCTGCTGCTGCTGGCCTTCGGGCCGCAGGGGCCGCTCGGGCGGCTGCTCGCCGAGGCGGGCGTCGTCGTCGCCTTCCGCTGGACGGGCGCGGCGCTGGCGGCGGCGGTGATGGGCTTTCCGCTGATGGTGCGGGCGATCCGCCTCTCCATCGAGGCGGTGGACCCAAAGCTCGAGCAGGCGGCGGCGACGCTCGGCGCCTCGCGCGCCTGGGTGTTCCTGACGGTGACGCTGCCGTTGATCCTGCCCGGCGTGATCGCGGGCGCGATCCTCGCCTTCGCCAAGGCGATGGGCGAGTTCGGGGCGACGATCACCTTCGTCTCCAGCATCCCGGGGCAGACGCGCACCCTCCCCTCCGCGATCTACGCCTTCCTCCAGGTCCCCGGCGGGGAGGGCGCGGCGATGCGGCTGGTGCTGGTCTCGGTCGCGATCGCCATGGCCGCGCTCCTGCTGTCGGAGGCGGTGGCGCGGCGGGTCGCGCGGCGGGTCGGCGGCGGATGAGCCTCTCGGTCGCGCTGCGCTGCGCCTTCGGGGATTTCGCGCTCGACGCCGCGTTCGACGCGCCGCCCGGCGTGACGGTGCTGTTCGGGCGCTCGGGCTCGGGCAAGACGACGATCGTCAACGCCGTCGCGGGGCTGCTGCGGCCGGAGACGGGACGGGTGACGGTGGACGGCGCGCCGCTGCTGGACACGGCGCGCGGCGTCGACCTGCCGCCCCATCGCCGCCGGATCGGCTACGTCTTCCAGGAAGGGCGGCTGTTCCCGCACCTGACCGTGCGGCGCAACCTGCTCTACGGGCGCTGGTTCGCGCCGAAGGGCGCGCCGCGGGAGGATTTCGGGCGGATCGTCGAGATGCTCGGGATCGGCCCGCTGCTGGAGCGCCGGCCCGGGACGCTCTCGGGGGGAGAGAAGCAGCGCGTCGCGATCGGGCGCGCGCTGCTCTCGCAGCCGCGCCTGATCCTCGCCGACGAACCGCTCGCCGCGCTCGACGACGCGCGCAAGGCGGAGATCCTGCCCTATTTCGAGCGGCTGCGCGACGAGGTGGCGGTCCCGATCCTCTATGTCAGCCATTCCGCGGCGGAGGTCGCGCGGCTCGCGACCACGGTGGTCGCGCTCGAGCGGGGCCGCGTCGGGCGGACCGGACCGGCGTCGGAGGTGCTGGGAGATCCCGCGGTGACGCCGCTCGGCGCGCGGGCGGCGGGCGCGGTGCTCGCGGCGACGGTCGTGGCGCATCACGCCGACGGGCTGACGGAGGTCGAGGCCGGCGGCGCGCGCCTGTTCCTGCCGCGGGTCGCGGCGCCGCCCGGCGCGGCGCTGCGGCTCCGCGTCCCGGCGCATGAGGTGCTGCTGTCGCGCGGGGCGCCGGAGGGACTGTCCGCGCTCAACGTCCTCGACGGCGTGGTCGAGGCGATCCGCGCCGGCGAGGGGCCGGGCTGCATCGTGTCCGTGCGCACGGGCGCCGGGACGGTGCTGGCGCGGATCACGCGGCGCTCGGCGGAGGCGCTCGCGCTCGCGCCGGGGGTCGCGTGCTGCGCCGTCCTCAAGACGGTCGCCCTCGCGCCCGAGGACGTCGGCGGCGGCGCCGCGTGACCGCGCCCGCGCGGGATGTCCGGATCGGATGCCGGAGCGCTTGACCGGCGCGGCCCGCGCCTTCGACGCTTGGAGCCCGCCGGGCGATCGGCGGAGCGGAGCGGAAGGAGCGCGGCATGGCGCGGAGCGTCGGATGGATCGGACTGGGCCGCATGGGGGCGCCGATGGCCGAGCGGCTGGCGGCGGCGGGCTTCGCGCCGCGGGTCTGGAACCGCACGCGGGCCAAGGCCGAGCCGCTGGCCGCGCAGGGCGCCGCGATCGTCGACCGACCCTCCGATCTCGCCCGCTGCGAGGTGGTGTTCGTCATGGTCTCGACCGGGGCCGACGTCGAGGCGGTGCTGTTCGGCGAGGGCGGCGTGCTGTCCGGCGCGGCGGCGCCGGGGATCGTCGTCGAGACTTCCTCCATCGGCGGCGACGAATCCGCGACGATCCGCGCGCGGCTGGCCGAGCGCCGCGTCGAGATGCTGGCGGCGCCGGTCAGCGGCAACGGCGCCTGCGTGCGCGCGGGCAAGCTGAGCTGCGTCGCCTCGGGCCCGAGGGCGGCGTTCGAGGCCGCGGCCCCGATGCTGCGCGCCGTGGCGGGCGGCGGCGCGTCCTATGTCGGCGAGGGCGAGCTCGCGCGGTTCTGCAAGATCGCGCACAACGTCTTTCTCGGCGTCGTCATGCAGAACCTCGCGGAGATCACGGTTCTGGCCGAGAAGGCCGGGGTGCCCCGGAGCGCGTTTCTCGACTTCATCAACAACTCGGTGATGGGATCGGTGTTCACGCGCTACAAGAGCCATGCGCTGGTGAACCTCGACTGGACGACGACCTTCACGCCCGGCCTTCTGCGCAAGGACCTCGACCTCGGCCTCTCCGCCGCGCGCGCCCACGAGACGCCGGTTCCGGTGACGGCGGCGGCGCGCGAGGCGCTTCAGGCCCATTTCGGGGCGGCGCGGCTGAAGGCGGACCCCGAGGCGTATCTGGCGCAGGATTTCGCGGCGATCCTCGAGACGGTCGCGCTCGGCGCCGGGCTGGCCTTGAAGAGCGAGGATCGGCCGGTCCCGACGGGGCTGGAGACCGGTGGGACGGACGGCGATTGAGCGCTGGTGGACCGACCGAGACGGATAGCGCCCTCCGGAAGGGCCGTTCCGTCCGCCTGGCGGGACGGAGCGGACATTCGCCTTCCGCTCAGCGGCTCCGGCGATCCGGGCGACCAGCCCGGATCGCGCGGCCGCCCCATCCCGGGGGCGGTCGCGTCGCAACGGCGCCCAAAGCGGAGCGGTTGCAGTCGCTTGCGCCATAAATCGCAATAGCTCGAGTGTTCCAAAGCGACCACCCTTGGGGCGGCCGCGCGATCCTCCGCACGTAACGGCGCCGCTCAGCGCCCCAACGTCCCCTCCGGCCCCGATCCGGACTCATCCGTCTCGGCCTGACCGCTACCGCGGGAACAGCGCGTTCAGGGTCGGCTGGTCGGGCAGGCCGCTGACGGCGAGGCCGCGAAGGGACTGGAGCCGCGCGAGGGCGTCGGTCAGGGCGTCGGGCGAGGCGTCGGCGGGCGGGAAGCCCGCCTCGACGAGCGCGGCGCGGATGCGTTCGAGCATCGCGCGGTAGACGAAGACGGCGCGGCCGTTGCGGGAGAGGCGCACCACCTCACTCTCCTCGGAGAGCTTCTGCGGCTCGAGCGCGGCGAGCAGGCGGTTCATGGCGTCGACGAAGCGGGTTTCGGGCCGCGTCTCGCAGAAGGCGTCGAGCTTGAGCGCGAGCAGCTCCACCGTCTGCCAGGGGGTGACGTCGAAGGTGTCCGCGCGGAAATGGTTGAAGCCGGTCGCGTAGCCGCCAATCCAGCCGAGAAAGAGCGCAGCGCCGGCGCCGCCTTCCTCGCGCGCCGCGCCAAAGCGGGCGCAGTCGAGCGCGCCGGCGCCGTCAACGGCGAAGCGGCCCTCGCCATCCGCGGCGAAAGCGATCGGCGCGGCAAGCGCCGCGGCCGCGAAGAGGCTGCGTGCGATCCGGGTCATGGACGCGCGGCGGACGCCGCGGCGAGGCGACCGCCCCGCCGCGGCGGATCGCCGGTCAGCCGATGCGGCCGAAGCGGCGCAGCAGCACGAGCCCGCCGGCCGCCGAGAGCAGCATCCAGGCGCTCGCCGGCAGAGGGATCGGGTTCGCGGTGATCGGCGTTTGAGTGAGCGTGGTCTCGGCCTGATTGAAAAACGCCAGACCGGTGACGAAGGCGAGCGGATCGTCGGGCTGGAGACCCAGCGCGGGATCGATCCCGAGCAAGCTGAACTCGGTTACGTTTGAAAGGTTGAGCTGGGAGAAGACAATCGTCTCCCCTGACTCGATCTCGACCGGGTCCAGCCCACCGACCTTGAGGATGAAGCCGTCGTCATCCGGCACTACGCCGAAGGTCGGCGCGGTGACGGAGAAGAACTCGTTACCGTCGACGGTATAGGTATACCCGATTGCGATTTCCGGATCGAAGAAGATTGTCTCTTCAGGTTCGATGATATCGGCCGGAATGAAGAAGGTGAAGCCATCTTCATCTGACTCGTCGGGCAGGATCGGGGAAGTCTCGCTTTCGCCCGGCACCGCTAGGGATGCGTTGCCGAAAATAGTGCGGGTGATGTACAGGGCCTCTTCGCCATCGTCGAGGGTGAAGTCGTTCTGGGTCGCGACGGCATAATTGTCTGCAAAATCTGTGAAGAGGTCTTCGTCTCCCACTGGGTCACCATAGAAGGTGATGTCGTCGAGGAGCGCGCCTTCTTCCAATACGGCGAACTCGAAGGAGCCGCCGCCGCCAATCTCGAACGAGCCAGTCTCCGGAATGACGCCGCCTTCCGCTTCGACTCCGACGAAAGTCTCCACAAGGCCGACGTCGTCGAGGTCCGGCTCGTCGTCGTTCACGGCGTCGAAGGTCGCAGCGCCGCCCTGCGATGCGCCCGCGGTGGATGTGGGCTGTATGATCCCACCACCGGGCTGATCGACGTTGATCCTCAGGGCGTCGATCGTGAAGAGCGTCCTCCGGCCCTCCGGGTCGAGCACGCCCGCATTGTCGAAGAAGAAAAAGTCGTCGCCGTTCTGGCCGCTGAACGTAAGATCTCCGTCGAAGAAGCGGCGCAGGCTGAAACTCTTGTCACCCCCCGAGACGTTGGTGATCGTGAGGCGCTGCGTGAGCGTCGCGCCCGTCACTTCGCCTTCCGCGACGTTTTGGGCGACGGACTGCTGAAGCTGGAAGTTCAGCCCTTGCGCCGAGAACGTCGACGTCGCGCTCGTTCCGCTTTGCGAGACGATCTGCCCATTGGTCGCGATGTTGCCGATCCGCTCAAAACCGCCGGTCTCGGTTCCGATCGCGATGAAGCTGGACGCGGTCGTGTTGTCTGGGTCGAACGGCCCGATCGGGTCGTAGATCGCCTCGTCGAAGAAGCCGAATTCGTTGACCTGCACCGACAGGGCGCCGTCGCCCGAACCCACCGCGAGGCCCACCCCCTGCGCCGACGCCAAGGGGACGACGCAAAGCGCCGTCGTGAGGAGAAGCTCTTTTCGCATCTTTCGCTCCCAGAAAACGCAATTGCGCAAACATTGCGCAAAATCGTGATTAACGCCAGCGCTTCTTTCGCGAAGGCGGTGCGGCCTCGGGGTTCTGCGGGCGTTGGGCGCGGCGCACGTCCAGCGTGCGGCGGGGCGCGGCGCATCGCGGCGCGGGACGTCGCCGCGGCGGCGCCGGCGAGGGGGCGCGATTCGGACGACGACGGTCTATATGGACGCCATGCGCGCGGTCTGGTTCACGCTCGGTTGGGTTTCGGTCGGCCTCGGGGTCGTCGGCATGGCGTTGCCGCTGTTGCCGACGGTGCCGTTCCTGCTGCTGGCGGCGGTCTGCTTCGCGCGGTCGTCGGATACGGCGCATGACTGGCTGGTGAACCATCCCCGCCTCGGCCCGCCCATCGCGGACTGGCGGGCGAACGGCGCGATCCGCCGGCCCGTGAAGGTGCTGGCGATGCTGTCGATGGCGGCGAGCTTCGCGATCCCGCTCAGCCTCGGCGCGGCGGACTGGGTGCTGGCGACGCAGGCGGTGGCGCTGACGGGCGTGGCGGCGTTCATCCTGACGCGACCGGAAGGGCCGGACGCGGCGCCCTGACGGGCTCAGGCGTCCGCGCCGCGCGCCTCCTTGCGATGGAGCAATTCGGCGCCGAAGATCTTGCGCTCCTTCGCCGTCGCCATCCGGCGCAGCCCTCCGGCGGCGCGGCATTCGGGGCAGACGGTGTGGACGACGCGGATCTCGCGCGGCCGGCCGCCGTCGAAGGGGTCGATCCAGACCCCCGCCTCCTTGACCCTGTTGCAGATCGAGCAGCGCGGCGTCGCCGGGCCGCCGGCGCGCGCCGCGCGGATCGCGACCGGGTGCTCGGCCTCCTGGCTGTCCTCGAGCGCATGGATCACGCGCACGGCCTTGTCGGGCAGGGGCTCGAGCCGCATGCGGTAGAGGCGGCGGACGCGGTCGCTGTCGCAGCGGTACGGCACGTCCTCGGGCTGGCCGCTGACGCGCACGCGCATCAGGATCGCGGTCATGAACATGCGCACCGGGTCGCCGTCGATGTTCGAGAACAACGGCTGGCCGACGACATGGGACGCGCAGGCGGCGGGGCCGTCATTGGCCATGGCGAAGGCGTCCCAGCCCTCGCTGACGGAGACGATCCGGTCCTCGGCGTCGATCACGTAGGTCGTGACGCTCATGGCGACCTCCTGAGCGCGAGAATGGGCCCCGACATGCGCCTGCGCAACGCCGCCTATCGCCGCGCGCCGAAAAAATCGCGCAGGAGCGCCGCGCTCGCGGCGGCCGAGACGCCGTCGTAGATCTCCGGGCGGTGATGGCAGGTCGCGTGCGAGAAGACGCGCGCGCCATGGGCGACGCCCCCGCCCTTGGGGTCCGCCGCGCCGTAATAGAGCCGGGCGATGCGGGCGAAGCCGATCGCGGCCGCGCACATCGGGCAGGGCTCCAGCGTGACGTGGAGGTCGAGGCCGGGAAGCCGCTCGGAGCCGAGCGCGGCGCAGGCGGCGCGGAGCGCGAGGATCTCGGCGTGGGCCGTTGGGTCGGACAGTTCGCGCGTGCGGTTGCCGGCGGCGGCGACGACGCGGCGCGACACGGGGTCGACGACGACGGCGCCGACCGGCGTCTCGCCCCGCGCTCCGGCCGCCCGCGCCTCGGCGAGCGCCGCATCCATCCAGCTTGCGAACCCGACCACGGCGGCTAGTCTCGCGCGGCCCGGGCGTCCGGGCAAGCGCGCGAGGGGGCGGCATGGAGGAGAGCGGCGCGGCGGCGCCCGAACGCATCGCCAAGCGCCTCGCGCGGGCCGGGGTCGCCTCGCGCCGCGAGGCCGAGCGGATGATCGCCGACGGGCGCGTGCGGCTGAACGGCAAGCGGCTCGACACGCCCGCGGTCACCGTGACCGAGCGCGACCGGATCGAGGTGGACGGCGCCCCCCTGCCCGATATCGAGCCGCCGCGGCTCTGGCGCTACTACAAGCCGGTGGGCCTCGTGACGACGGCGCGGGACGAGAAGGGCCGCCCGACGGTGTTCGAGCGGCTGCCGCCGGAGATGCCGCGGGTGGTGAGCGTCGGGCGGCTCGACCTCAACTCCGAGGGGCTGCTGCTGCTGACCAACGACGGCGGGCTGAAGCGGCGGCTGGAGCTGCCCTCGACGGGCTGGCTGCGGAAGTACCGCGTGCGCGCCCATGGGGCGGCGGGCGAGGCGGCGCTGGACAAGCTGCGCGGCGGGCTGACGGTGGACGGCGAGCGGTTCCAGCCGATGACGGTGAGCCTCGACAGCGAACGGGGCTCGAACGTGTGGCTCACGATCGGGCTGCGCGAGGGGCGCAACCGCGAGATCCGGCGCGCGCTGGAGGCCGTGGGGCTGGCGGTGAACCGGCTGATCCGGGTGTCCTACGGGCCGTTCCGGCTCGGCGAGATGGAACCGGGCGCGGTCGAGGAGATCCGCGCCAAGGTGCTGGAGGACCAGCTCGGCGTCGCGCGCCCGAAGGTCGAGCGCCCGCAGACCCGCCGCCGCAAGGCTCAGGGGAAGGCCGAGGGGTGAAGCCGCGGCGCGAAGCCGGCGGCGAGCGCCGCGCGCGTCGTCGGCGGCGTGAGCGCGACGAGCGGGCCGCGGGGGACGACCGGCGGGCCGTAGCCCTCGAAGGACCAGCGGCGGAGGCCGCCGCGCGCGGCGAGCAGCGGGCCGTCGGCGTCGGCGGCCATCGCGCCCGGGGGCAGGGCGTCGGGCGCGACCGGGTCCGGCGCGGCGCGGCGCTCGGCGTGAAGGCGGGCGTCGAGGTCCGGGGCGCGGAAGGGTTCGGGGCGCCCGAGGCCGCGGGCGGCGGCGGCGACGAAGGCGCGCGCCTCGGCGCGGCGGCATTCGAAGCAGGGGCGGTGGCCGGCGGCGAGCGCGGTCGCCTCGTCCAGAAAGAAGAGGGCCGTGTAGCCGGGGCCGGTCACGTCGCGGCTTCGGCCGCGGAAGGCGAGCAGGCAGCAGATCCACGCCTTCGAGGCCCATTGGCGGCGCCCCTCGAGGCGGCCGCCGCGGTTGCCCATCATCGTCCCGCGGGCGGGATGGGCGACGATCGCGCCGTCGGGGCGGACGCGGTTTCGGAGGGGCGAGGGGCGGTCGGCGGCCATGGCCGAGCCTAGCGCGGGCGCCGCTCCGATCGAAGCGCCCTCGCCCAACCACGGCGAACGGCGCGGCGGCGCGCGGCCGGACATGGTCGTGCTGCACTACACCGCGATGGCGACGGCCGAGGCGGCGCTGGAGCGGCTGCGCGATCCGTCGGCGGAGGTCTCGGCGCACTGGCTGATCGCGGAGGACGGGCGGCTCTGGCGGCTGGTCCCCGAGGCGCGCCGCGCCTGGCATGCGGGCGTCGCGGAATGGGCGGGGGAGACCGACGTCAACTCGCGCTCGATCGGGATCGAACTGGCCAATCGGGGCGACACGCCCTTCGCGGCGGCGCTGATGGACCGGCTCGAGGCGCTGCTGGCGGCGGTCCTGGAGCGCTGGGCGATCCCGCCGGAGCGCGTCGTCGGCCACGCCTGCGCGGCCCCGGAGCGCAAGGCCGATCCCGGGCCGCGCTTCGACTGGCGGCGGCTCGCGCGGCGCGGGCTCGCGGTCTGGGCCGAGGCGCCGCGGGTCGCGGGCGCGGCGGAGGCCGCTCCGTTCCAGCGCGCGGCGCGGGCCTTCGGCTGCCCCTGCCCCGCGACCGGCGTCTGGGACGCGGCGACCCGCGCGACGGCGGCGGCGCTCCGCGACCGGTTCCGGCCATGGGACCGCGACCCCTGCTCGGCGGCGGGGCTGGCGCAGATCGAGGCGCTGGCGGCGCGCTGGCCCGCGGCGCGGCGGTGATTGCGCGGCGCCCGCCCGGCGGCTATCTGCACGGCGCGGACGGTCGGATGGCCGCGCCCGGCCTTCGGGCCGGGTGAGGAAAGTCCGGGCTCCACGGAGACGCGGCGCCGGGTAACGCCCGGCCGGGGAAGGCGCATGGGAAACCATGGGCCGAACCCGAGGGACAGCGCCACAGAGAACAGACCGCCCCGGCCCCGCGCCGGGGTAAGGGTGAAACGGTGGGGTAAGAGCCCACCGCGCCCCCGGCGACGGGGGCGGCGCGGCAAGCCCCGCCGGGAGCAAGACCGAGAAGGGACCGCTGACGGGGCGTCTCCGCCCTGCGGTCCGGGTGGGTCGCGCGAATCCGCCGGCGACGGCGGATCCAGATGAATGGCCATCCCCGGAGCCTGATTCGTCGGGTTTCGGGACAGAACCCGGCTTACAGACCGTCCGCATCCTCCCCTTGCGCACAGCCCGCGCCGGGACGGCGTGGGACACCATGGGTTACCGGCGGCGTGGAACAAAACCGGAAATAAAAGCGCACAGTCCCGGACTGTTCCTGTGGATAATGGGGATACGCGGCGCCGACGTTAAGAAACGCGCAGCAGAGGCGGCCGGAAAACCGCATCTCGTCCCACAGACTTTTCCCCAGGCCCCATGAAATGTGCTTGCGTCCCATGAAAACCCATGAGACAACAAATCAGCGAGCACGACCGGGCCAGGCGAGAAAATCGAGCAGGCCGCAAAAACACCACCCGGTCGGGCCGCGGCAAAAGGATGACCGCGAAGAACTCGCGGCGAAGCGCGAAGTCGATGGCGCGATGGGGCAGTCGAACGGGTCGCGCGCCGAAAAGGCGCGCGGCCCGTTTCGTTGAGGGCGGGGCCAAAGGCGGCGGCGGCGTCATGGGAAGGCGGAACGGGTCGGGCGAAGACGCATGAAGTTCTTCTCCTCCAGTTCGACCCACAAGATCGACGGCAAGGGCCGCGTGTCGATCCCGGCCAACTTCCGCAAGGTGCTCGATCTCGAACCCCAGCCGGGAGTCTGGCTCATTCCGGACGTGCGCGGCGACCCCGCGATCGAGGGCTTCGGGTTCCGGCGCTTCGAGGAGATGGTCGAGGCGATCGACCGGATGCCGCTCATGGAGGAGGAGACCATGGCCCTCTCCCATGTCATGCTGGGCGAGGCGAAGGAGCTCCAGCTCGACGAGAACGGGCGGATCCTGCTCGGCGCCGAGATCCGGGACTGGGCCGGGCTCACCGACAGCGCGGTCTTCGTCGGCCTCGGCCGGCGTTTCCAGATCTGGAACCCCGAGACCTACGCGGCCCGGAAGGCGGAGATGAAGTCCACCGCACGCGCCAATCTCAGCCGGATTCCCTGGGCGGGCGGCGCCGCGCGAGGAGGCGAGACGTGACCGAGGCGCCGCATGTCCCCGTCCTGCTGGACGAGGTGATGGCGGCGCTCGCGCCCGAGCGCGGCGGGGTGTTCGTGGACGGCACGCTCGGCGCCGGAGGGTATGCGCGGGCGATGCTCGACCGCGGCGCGGGGCGCGTGCTCGCCATCGACCGCGACCCGACCGCGGTCGCCGCCGCGCGCGACTGGGCCGACCGCTACGCCGGGCGGCTGACCGTGGCGGAGGGCCGCTTCGGGATGCTCGACCGGATCGCGGAGGCCGAGGGGGCCCTGCCGGCCGACGGCGTGGCGCTCGATCTCGGAGTCTCCTCCATGCAGCTCGACGAGGGCGAGCGCGGCTTCTCCTTCATGCGCGACGGCCCGCTCGACATGCGGATGGAGCGGGACGGGCCCTCGGCGGCGGACCTCGTGAACGGGCTCGACGAGCAGGCGCTGGCCGAGATCCTGTTCGTCTACGGCGAGGAGCGCGCGGCCCGCCGCGTCGCCCGCGCCGTCGCCGCCGCGCGCGCCGAGGCGCCGATCGAGACCACCGGGCGGCTCGCGGAGGTGGTCGAACGCGCGCTGCCGCCGCGCCGGCCCGGGCAGATCCATCCCGCCACCCGCGCCTTCCAGGGGCTGCGCATCGCCGTGAACGACGAGCTCGGCGAGCTGGTGCGCGCGCTGGAGGCCGCGGAGCGCCTGCTCGCCGAGGACGGCGTCCTCGCCGTCGTCGCCTTCCATTCGCTCGAGGACCGCATCGTGAAACGCTTTCTCCAGCTCCGGGGCGGGCGCGCGCCGCGCGGCTCGCGCCACGCGCCCGAGACCGCCGACGAGGCGCCGCGCTTCGCGCTGCTCGCCCGCCGCGCCGCCGAGCCGACCGAGGCGGAGATCGCGCGAAACCCGCGCGCCCGCTCGGCCAAGCTGCGCGCCGCGCGGCGGACCGGCGCCGCGCCGGGGCGGGTGGACGCCTCGGCGCTCGGGCTGCCGACGCTCAGGAGGGCCGGGCGATGAAGTCGGCGCTGCGCTTCTTCGGGGCCTGCCTCGTCGCCGCCGTGGCGTTCTGGGCCTACAAGGTGAACTACGCCGCGCAGGACGCGCTGGACCGCGTCGCCGATCTCAGGCGCGCGATCGCGCTGGAGCGCGACGCGATCCGGGTGCTCGAGGCGGAATGGGCGTGGCTGAACCAGCCGGCGCGGCTGCGCGCGCTGGTCGACGCCCATGGCGCGCCGCTCGGCCTCGCGCCGATGTCGGGCGCGCGCTACGCCGCCCTGTCCGAGCTGCCGCTGCGGGCGGTCGCGCCGCCAGTCGCTCCCGAGGATCCAGACGCGCCGGAGACGCCCGAATGACGGACGAAGCGCCCCCGCTCGCCGCGCTGCTCGCGGCCGACGGCCGCGCGGCCGGACCGCGGCCCGACGCCGCCCGCCACGACGACATCGACCGCGCCGAATGGCGGATCGCGCTGGTCGCCGCGGGCTTCGCCTTCGCCTTCGTCGCGGTCGCGCTGCGGATGGGGGCGCTCGCCGTCGCCGAGCCGACCGAGCCGGTGCGCGTCGCGACCGACGCCGAGGCGCATGTGGGCCGCGCGCCGATCGTGGACGCGCGGGGACGGCCGCTGGCGGTCAACCTGCCGGCGTGGTCGGTCTACGCGCATCCCAACGAGATGGACGATCCGATGCGCGCGGCCGACGCCCTCGCGGCGACGCTCGACGGGGTCTCGGCCGAGGCGCTGCGCACGCGCTTCAAGCCCGGCCAGCGCTTCGCCTGGGTGAAGCGGCCGATCACGCCCGAGGAGAAGCAGGCGGTGCACGATCTCGGCATCCCCGGGGTCTATTTCGGCGCGCGCGAGGTGCGGGTCTATCCGCAGGGGCGCACCGCCGCGCATGTGCTCGGCGGCGTCGCCTCGGGCGACGAGGGCGTGGACTTCGCCGAGACGGTGGGGCTGGCGGGCGTCGAGCGCGCCTTCGACGAGACGCTGCGCGACCCGGCGCGCGACGGCGCGCCGCTTCGCCTGTCGATCGACCTGACCGTGCAGGCGGCGCTGCGCGAGGCGCTGGAGGCCGGCGTCGAGCGCTTCGCCGCGAGGGGCGCCTGGGGCGTTCTGATGGAGGCGCGGACGGGCGTCGTCCGCGCGCTGGTCTCGCTGCCGGATTTCGACCCCAACCACCGCCCGAACCCGAACGCGCCCGAGATCGCGGCCGAGCGCCCGCTGATGAACCGCGTCGCCGAGGGCGTCTACGAGCTGGGCTCGACCTTCAAGCCGCTCTTCGCCGCGCTCGCGATCGATCGCGGCGTCGCCAGCGCCGACACCATGCTGGACGCGACGAGCCCGCTGGTCTGGGGGCGGTTCCGCATCCGCGACGTCCACCGGATGCCCGACCGGATGAGCGTGACGGACGCCATCTCCGAGAGTTCGAACACCGCGGTCGCGCGGCTCGCGATGCAGATCGGGCCGAAGGCGGCGGCCGAGTTCGTGGAGCGGCTCGGGATGACCGAGCCGACGCCGCTGGAGCTGGCCGAGGCGCGGCTCGGCGATCCGCTCGGGCCGGAGCGCTGGTCGGAGATCGCCCTCATCACGGCGAGCTACGGGCACGGCATCGCGGTGACGCAGCTGCATCTGGCGGCGGCCTACGCCGCGCTCGCGAACGGCGGGCTGCTGGTCTCGCCGACGCTCGACCCCGAGGCCGCCCCGCCCGGCGAGGAGCGCCGCGTGCTGTCCGAGCGCGCCGCCGCGCAGGTGCGGGCGATGCTGCGCAAGGCGGTGGTGGACGGCACCGGCGGTTTCGCGCGCGCGCAGGGCTACGAGGTCGCGGGCAAGACCGGCACGGCCGAGAAGCCCTCAGCCGGCGGCTACGACCGGCGCAAGGTGCTGTCCTCCTTCGCCAGCTTCTTCCCGGCCTCCGACCCGCAATACGTCCTCGTGCTCACGCTCGACGAGCCGGTGGACGACACCGGGCCCTTCCCGCGGCGCACCGCCGGCTGGACCGCGGCGCCGGTGGCGGGCGAGGCGATCCGGCGGACCGCGCCGCTGCTCGGCCTGCGCCCCCGCCTGCCGCCGCCCCCGCCGGCGGCGGAGGCCGTGACCGTCGCGGCGCGGGACTGAGGTCCATGCGGCTCGGCGATCTCGGCCTCGCCGAGGGGCTCGTCCTCGGCCCGCGCCCCGACCCCGCGACGCCGGTCGCGGGGCTCTGCGTCGACAGCCGCGAGACCAGGGACGGCTTCGTCTTCGCGGCGCTGCCGGGGACGCGGCTCGACGGCGCCGAGTTCGCGCCCTACGCGGCGCGGATGGGCGCCGTCGCGGTGATCGCGACGCTCGACGGGGCGCTGCGCGCGCGCGACCTGATCGGCGGCCTGCCGATCCCCTTCGTCATCGACGCGGACCCGCGGCGGCGGCTGGCGGAGGTCGCGGCGCGCTTCTTCGGCGCCCAGCCCGAGACGCTGGCCGCGGTGACCGGGACGAACGGCAAGACCTCCGTGACCAGCTTCCTGCGCCAGATCTGGACGGCCGAGGGGCGGCGCGCGGTCAACCTCGGCACGACCGGGATCGAGGGCGCGGTCAAGGCGCCGCTCTCCCACACCACGCCCGAGCCGGTGACGCTGCACCGCGCGCTGGCCAAGGTGGCGGCGCAGGGCGTGACCCATGCCGCGCTCGAGGCGTCGAGCCACGGGCTCGCGCAGCGGCGGGTCGACGGCTGCCGGCTTGCGGCGGGGGCGCTGACCATCGTGACCCGCGACCACATGGATTATCACCGGGACTACGCCGACTACGCGGCCGCGAAGCTCGCGCTGTTCGCCCGCGTGCTGCCGGAGGGCGCGGCGGCGGTGGTCAATTCCGACGATCCGGTCTTCGCCGCCGCCGCCGACATCTGCCGGGACCGCCGCCTGCGGCTGATCGCGGTCGGGCGCGGCCCGGAGGCCGACCTGCGCATCGAGGACGTCGCGTATCTCGAGGACGGCCTCGCCGTCCGCTGCGCCTGGAAAGGCGCGGCGCGGAAGGTCCGCCTGCCGCTGATCGGCGGCTTCCAGGCGCTGAACGCGCTGGTCGCGGCGGGGCTCGCCATCGGGACGGGCTCGGACCCAGAGGCGGCGTTCGCCGCCCTGCCCCGCCTGACGGCGGTGCGCGGGCGCATGCAGGAGGTCGCGCGGCGGGCCAACGGCGCGCGGATCTACGTCGACTACGCCCACACGCCCGACGCGCTGGCGGCGGCGCTCGACGCGCTCCGGGCCCATGCGCCGGGGCGGGTGGTCGTCGCCTTCGGCGCAGGCGGCGACCGCGACGCCGGCAAGCGGCCGCTGATGGGCGCCGCGGCGGCCGAGCGGGCCGACCACGTGATCGTGACCGACGACAATCCGCGCTCGGAGGACCCCGCGGCGATCCGCGCCGCGATCCTCAAGGCGGCGCCGGAGGCCGAGGAGGTCGGCGACCGGGCCGAGGCGATCCTGCGCGGCGTGGACGGATTGGGGCCTTCGGATCGCCTCTTGATCGCCGGAAAGGGGCATGAGACCGGGCAGGCCGTCGGGGGCGAGACCCATCCCTTCGACGACGCCGAACAGGCCCGCGCCGCCGTCGCGGCGCTCGACGCGGAGGACCGCGCGTGAGCGAGCCCACCCCCCTCTGGACCGCGCAGGACGCCGCCGGCGCGACCGGCGGCGCGGCCTCCGGCGCGTGGGCCGCGACCGGCGTCGCCATCGACAGCCGCGAGGTCGCGCCGGGCGACCTGTTCATCGCGCTGGAGGGGCCGAACCGCGACGGCCACGCCTATGTCGCCGGGGCGCTCGCGGCGGGGGCCGCTGCGGCGATGGTCGCGCGGCGCCCGGAAGACGTCCCCTCGGACGCGCCGCTGCTGACCGTGGCCGACACTTTCGATGGGCTGCGTGCGCTCGGCGCCGCGGGCCGCGCGCGGCTCGGGGACGGGGCGCGGGTGATCGGGGTCACCGGTTCGGTCGGCAAGACCGGCACCAAG
>AACY020551392.1_pt1 | contig 26267 bp, 11 predicted proteins | sample 267378 | NCBI WGS metagenome assembly AACY02 (sample SAMN02954345, study PRJNA13694) | marine metagenome | biome: aquatic; feature: ocean; material: water; isolation source: isolated as part of a large dataset composed predominantly from surface... | reverse complement strand
TGTGCCGCATGGATTTATACCAAGAATGATTGTCATTTGAAGGACGAAGATGGCAACACTGATTATGATAACAATGTAGAAGATCCTGAGGTTCTTGAACGCATCTTTGATGATGTTGGCAACATTGATTACATCTATGAGGTGATTCAAGACTGTGTGGATGAGGCTGTAGAAGAGCAACTAATGTTACAACAGCAGGAATTAGCAGAGACTAAGTAACACTAACTGTAGTATCACTAAATGATACTCAGAGCGGCCGAGAGTGGACAGTCGGACAAAGTGGCACAAGGTTTCGGCACAGACCTCAAAATCGTGTATTGTATAGAAGTGGAGGGGACAGCACCTCACCACACCTCTAAACCCTTTCTACCTGCCTCTCATGCGTAAAATCGAAACCCAAATGGTTCAGGCAATCGAGGACAACACCAACTGGACCTCTGCGAACACGTGCGTCACCCTTGAAGACGGTATCAGCAAGGTTTATCTTCACGGTAACTTGATTGCTGAGATTGACGAAGATTCAATGAAACTTTATGATGGTGGCAGACAATCAAAGACCACAAAATCCCGTCTGAATGTAATCCTTTCAGAGTACGGAGTTGCTGGTGAAAGTGTATTCCAGAAAAACTTTGAATGGTTCATCCGTCTCTGGAATGGCACCGAATTCTTTACAACTGAGTTCCGTAACGGTATGCGTCTTGCATGATCAAAACTAAAAAAGAGTGGGCATCAATCTATGCCCGTTTCTATTCAATTATTCTCATTCTCATCATTCTCTAAATGCAAAACAAGCACATCGAACATCCCGAAGATTCTATTCTCACTGGTGATTTAAGTGCTCTTGATTGTCTACGTAATGAAGGCAATCTGTCAGTGAAGATGGACGGGGCACCTGCAATCGTATGGGGAAAGAATCCTGCGACTGGTAATTTCTTCGTTGGTACTAAGTCAGTTTTTAACAAAGTAAAGATCAAAATCAACGAATCGCATCAGGATATTGATGCTAACCATACGGGCAACGTTGCAACAATTCTGCATAAGTGCCTTGACTATCTTCCACAAACTGAAGGTATCTTTCAGGGGGACTTTATTGGTTTCGGTGGCACTGATGAATACACACCGAACACAATCACCTATCAGTTCGATAACATTGTAGAAGAGGAGATTATCGTTGCTCCTCATACAGTTTACACAGCAGAGAGTGATTTAAGGGATGCAATCGCATACCCAATGAACTTCACTATTACAGACACATTCTATTGTAAGTTTGTGAAACCAAGGGCAACGATTGCGTCTGGTCGTTATGATGATGGACTGAAGAGATTCCATGACTTAGACGACGTAATCTCTTTCGCAAGAGTAATGGCACAGAACGTTGAGTTTGTGTCAGATAAGGATGCCAAACTGATTAAACAGGAACTTAATTCTTGCATTCGTGAGAATCGTCCCGTGATTGCTTCCACCTTTATGAATGAGAAACTCATCAGTTTCTGGTTGTTAGTTAAGTCGATAAAAGAGGATGCTATCTATCTCTGCCGGAATAATGGTCCAAAGGCATACATCGGGCAGACCCCAATCGGTGGTGAGGGTTATGTCTACTCTAATGAGTTCGGTACATTTAAGTTGGTTAATCGTGAGCAATTCAGTTATGCCAATTTCAGCAACAATAAGTTCCAAAGTGTAGACAAATAATCTTATCACCCTCATCAGCAACCCTTATCATTCAGGGGGTTGGCAGGGGGGTGCGATGCTGTAGAATATGAGAGAACAAAGCAACCCACCTCATGACGACCATCGAACTCAACGCAGCAATCGCAGAGGGAAAATTCACCGTGACCCGTCTGCCCGTTCGCAAACCCCGTAAGGGTGAGGCAACGATGTCTCAGGTCGGGGGTGCCAAGACAGCATGGAGACCCTCCGTAAAGGCAGGTCATGCGAACCGTCGCATCCGTAGTGGAGCACCTGTCTAAGTCGTCAACCCTGCCCCGTCAATTATTTTTCGATTTTCTCTCATGCGTTCTGACCTTATCTGGAATGAGTTTCTCACCTCTGCTGAATGGGATGGCACCGTCTCCTGGTTACAGGGTTTGCGGTTTGTTCATCATCTGGGTTTGCTAGATGACTTCATTGCCTCTCCATGGTGGGCACTGATGAATGAACGTCTAGATGCTGGTGAGTTAGGCACCTGGGTTCTAGAGAATTGATAGATAGGGGCATTCGTTAGTGAAACAGCAGTAGGGGGGTATATGCCCCCTTATGTTATGCGTTGCCGTGCCCCGTATATAAAAACCCCCTACTACTTTAAGCTATAAACGACCCAAAGTCCGTTTGTGATATCAGTCTAATAAAAAAAATTTTCATATATAAAAAATGGCACAAGGATTCAAAGATATGCAAAAAAATCCGCAGGAAAATTTTACGACTGTAGAGATCGACCCAGTAAGTGGGGAACATATTATTACGATACCGGAGTGGATCTGTGATGAGAAGGGGTGGTATGAGGGAACAGAAGTAAACATTGAGGTAGAGAATGATTGTATTATTATTAAAGACCTTGACGGTGTATAGATAGAGTGTTATGATAGTGACGAAGTTCATTTACAGTTATGGCTAAAGGATTTACAGTAAAAGCAAAGACACCCAAAGCAACTGAGAGTGCTCCAGAATGGGACTATGAGAAGGCAAAGGAAATGGTGAAAGGCAAGTCCATTGTCTTTTGTTTGCCAGGTAGAGGAGTATCTTATACGTATCTCAAAAACTTTGTACAACTTTGTTTTGATTTAGTACAGGCAGGAGCAAGTATTCAGATTTCGCAAGATTATTCATCGATGGTAAATTTTGCCAGATGTAAATGTTTAGGTGCGAATGTACTGCGAGGACCGGATCAAATTCCATGGGACGGGAAGTTACAGTATGATTGGCAATTATGGATTGATAGTGACATTGTATTTTCATCTGAGAAGTTTTGGCAGTTAGTATTGATGGACCAGGCCATTGCGAGTGGATGGTATATGACAGAAGATGGTAAGACGACTTCAGTTGCACATTGGTTAGATGAGGAAGATTTCCGTAAGGGTGGTGGAGTGATGAATCATGAAACCGGGGAGAGTATTTCAAAGCGACGTAAACCGTTTACTGTAGATTATGCAGGATTTGGATGGTTACTGATTAAGCACGGAGTATTTGAGAACGATGAAATGAAGTATCCATGGTTTGCTCCGAAGATGCAAGTTTTTGAGAGTGGAGAGGTACAGGATATGTGTGGAGAGGATGTAAGTTTCTGTCTCGATGCTATCGAAGCAGGATTTGAGATTTGGTGCGATCCACGTATCAGAGTTGGGCACGAGAAGACAAGAGTTATCTGATGAGTCTGACAAAATATACAGTTCTCCATAAAGGGAAAGTACTACACAAGAACTTGACCGAGGAAGAATATTTTGATATTATGGAGGATCTTTCGATAGAGTATTATCAGAAAGGTTCTCCAAGACCGCAAGATCTCGAAACAAAAATGGTAAGTATTTAAGGAGTTATTATGGCAGTACGTTCAAAGGTTGGATTAAGTGGTGATGGTTTTATAGAAGGGAAACCGAAGAAGTCTCGTCAAGGGAGTGGTAAGCACACGAAGTATGCCGCGACTTCTCGTAATGGAAAGCGTAAGATGTATCGTGGACAAGGACGAGGTTAATATATAATTGTAGTTTTATTGACACTATATGGCATGTTTGATTGCAAATCTTCCATCACAGGAAGTATGGGTTCGTAAGGAATATCTAACGGACCATCAAAGTGGACATGGTGAATTTGTAAAGGGCGTTTGGGTATCGGTTAAATCGATTCCTGGACGTGCTTTTTATTTTGAGACCTATCTACCAGAATATGCGGCAATGTATGATAAATTGCCTATCAGTGCCTTTGTGACAGACCCTGAGACCCCAAGTCCGGACATGAACCTACCGAACCTACAGTTTTGGAATTGTATGGACTACGGGGTTGTCTCGGTGGATAAGAAATTTATTGGTTCAATGGACTTTGAATGTTATACACGGGATTTTGGTAATGTAAAAGGTACATATGTCTGTACTATTGATAATTATCATCATGATCCGGACTATGTTGATTGGGCAACCAGTGAAAATCCTGCCGAACATAAGTCTCATAACCTAATTGAACTTGAGAATGGACAGTATGCACTGTATCCAAATAATAGATTACGTATTTTTGACAATAGTTTGACACCTGTCGAACCAAAAATGCCTGATTTTAAGGTTTCGACTCAATATTATCAAGTTGAGAATGGATTTGAACGACTTGGAATGGGACGTGAGGACGAATATTTCTGGAAGACCGCACAGGAACGTGAAGTATGTGATAATTGTGGATCAAATCCATGTAATCCTCGTTGTATTAACTCCAAAGTGGGTGAAAAATAAATAAAAATAGGGATAGTAACCCCTCAAAAAGTTCTGATTTTACTAATCAGGAGCGAAATGGGCAATTCACCAGTAGATAGAAACAAAAGTTATATGCAAGAAGTGTGGGGAACAACAAGTTTGACCACAGATTACTGGTCATTACCCAAAAAAACCAATGATCCAGAAGAAAGAGTGCTTCAAGAGATTATGCATGATGATTTAAAAGAAGGTCAGAAGAATCTTGAGGAATAGAGTATAAATATAATTAAGAAAACTCTTTAACAATGGCAATTCAGAGGATATCACGGTCATTTAAAGATATTAGTTTATCATTTGAACCTCATCCAATTACTAAAGATATACCTGTTCTCAAAAATGAGGCAGCAATTCGTAGATCTGTGAGAAATATTGTTCAAACAATACCTACTGAAAAGTTTTTTAATTCAATATTTGGTTCTGACGTAAGGGGAAGTTTATTTGAGTTTGTTGATTTTGGTACAGCTTCAGTAATTAGTGATCAAATTCAAATATCCATCAATAATTTTGAACCAAGAGTTGATAATTTACAAGTCGAGGTTCTACCAAGACCAGATCGTAATGCATTTGATGTTACCGTAATATTTGATATTATTGGTCAAGAGTTTCCTACACAAGAATATTCGTTCCTTTTAGAGGCAACAAGGTAATATGCCTTTTACAAAATTCACTAATTTAGATTTCGATCAAATAAAAGAATCTATCAAAGATTATCTACGTGCAAATTCTGATTTCACGGGAATTGACTTTGAGGGTTCTAATTTTTCAGTATTGATTGATACTTTAGCATATAATACTTACATAACAGCATTCAACTCAAACATGGTTGTGAATGAGTCTTTTCTAGACTCTGCAACACTTCGTGAGAACGTTGTTTCTCTTGCTAGGAATATTGGGTATGTTCCCAAGTCAAGAAGTGCTGCGAAGGCATCTGTAACCCTTATAACGAATGTAAGTGGGTCTTCTTCACCAACGTTGACATTGAAGAAGGGTTTAGTTTGTGTTGGAAATGCAAATGATACTTCATATACATTCTCAATACTAGAAGACATACAAAGAGCAACTAATATTGAGAATATAGATTCTACTACTAGAGTATCGGCAATATTTGAAAATATAGAAATTTATGAGGGAACATTCCTTGAGAAAAAATTCATAGTTGATTCATCATTAGATCAAAGATTTGTTTTGAATAATTCATTTATTGATACCTCAACAATAAAAGTATATGTAAAGAAGGAAGCAGATACTGGATTAGGAACAGAATATAAATTAATTAATAATATTACTAATATTACTGGAGATTCCCTTGTTTATTTGATTCAAGAAGTTCAAGATGAAAAATATGAGATCTTGTTCGGTGACGGTTTGATTGGAAAAAAATTAGAAACTGGAGAAATAATTACTGTAAACTATCTTACTACTGATGGAAAAGATGGTAATGGTGCTAATATATTCGCATTTTCTGGTAATATAGTCGATAGTAATGGAACATCAGTTTCTCCAGAACCATTTACTATTATTGCAAATCAATCATCTCAAAATGGTGGAGATATTGAATCTATAGATTCTGTTAAATATTTTGCCCCAAGAATATATTCTGCACAAAATAGAGCAGTCACTGGAAGAGATTACAAATCAATTGTCAAAACAATATACCCAGATACTGAATCTGTATCTGTTGTCGGTGGTGAAGAACTAGATCCCCCCAAATTTGGAACTGTTCAAATTTCAATCAAACCTAAAAATGGATTTTTAGTATCCGAGTTTAATAAATCTAGAATTTTATCTCAACTTAAACAATATTCAATATCTGGAATCAATCAAAAAATTGTAGATCTTAAAATTTTGTATATTGAGACTGAATCATTTATCTATTATAATGATTCTATGGTGTCAACACCAGAAAATTTAAAGTCGAAGGTAATTAATTCAATTACAAACTATTCCAAATCAACTAATCTCAATAAATTTGGAGGAAGATTTAGATATAGTCAAGTTTTAAGAATTATCGATAATACTGATACTTCTATTACATCAAATATTACTAGGGTAACAATAAGAAGAAATTTATTTACTTTACTAAATCAATTTGCACAGTATGAATTATGTTTTGGAAATCAATTTCATGTGTCTGAAGATGGAAAAAATATTAAATCTACTGGATTTAATATATCTGGTGAGAGTGATGTTGTATATTTGACTGATATACCAAATAAGGATAAAAAAACTGGTCTTCTTTCTATAGTTAAAAATTTATCAGATGGAACTATAAGAGTTATTTCTAAATCTGCAGGAACAGTTGATTATATAAAGGGTGAGATTAATTTGGGAACAATAAATGTCGTATCAACTGTCAAACCAAATAACATTATAGAAATACAAGCATTTCCAGAATCGAATGATGTTGTTGGGTTAAGAGACCTTTATCTTAATTTTGACATCGCAGCAAGTGAAATAAATATGATTAAGGATGTAATTTCATCTGGGGATGAAATATCAGGTACATCCTTTAATAGGGATTTTTACACATCAAGTTATTCAAACGGAAGTTTAATCAGAAAGTAATATGATACAAACTGGAATTGAATCTAGAATCAAGATTCAGGACATAATTTCTAATCAATTGCCGGAGTATGTCCTAGGTGAAAGTCCAAAAGCAGTAGATTTTTTAAAGCAATATTATATTTCTCAAGAATATCAGGGAGGTCCTGTTGATATTGCAGAAAATTTAGATCAATATTTAAAAGTAGATAACCTAACTCCAGAAGTAGTTGTAGGGTCAATAAATTTATCCTCTGATGTCGGATTAGATGATGATGTAATTCAGGTTTCTAATACAAAAGGATTTCCTAAACAATATGGTTTATTAAAGATTGATGATGAAATTATAACATATACTGGAATCACTACAAATACTTTTACTGGATGTGTTCGTGGTTTTAGTGGAATTACTAGTTATCATCAAGATTTAAATGAAGAAGAGTTAGTATTTTCAAATACAACTATTGATTCCCACACTTCAAATTCCTCAGTACAGAATTTAAGTTCTTTATTTTTAAAGGAATTTTATAAAAAATTAAAATCTTCATATACTCCAGGATTTGAAGATAAAATTTTTGACTCTAGAATAGATGCCGGAAACTTTATAAAATCATCAAGATCTTTTTATGAATCAAAAGGTACTAATGATTCATTCAGAATATTATTTAATGTATTATTTGGAGAAACTCCTAAAGTAATTAATCTTGAAGAATATCTAATAAAATCATCAAATGCAGATTTTATTAGAAAAGAAGTATGTGTTGCTGAATCTATCAGCGGAGATATTACAAAAATAGTAGGACAGACATTAACTAAATCAAAAGATTCTGCAGTATACGCTTCAATATCTTCAGTTGAAATCTTTACAAGAGAGCAAAAACAATATTTTAAAATAGGTTTATTTGTTGGATATAGTGATAATAGCAATGTTCAGGGCAATTTCACAATTACCCCCAACTCAAAAATTTTAGAGAATGTTAGTGTTGGTGCTTCTGTAATATCTGTAGATTCCACAATTGGATTTGGTCAGACAGGAACAATATATTCCAAAAATAATACTATTATATATTCAGATAAAAGTGTCAATCAATTTTTGGGATGCTCCGGTGTCGGAAATACAATTACTTCTGAGGAAGATATTTTTTCGGATGATACATATTTTTCTTATGAAAATGGAGATGTATCGAAAAAAGTTGTTCTTAGATTGAGGGGAGTTCTTTCAGATTTTATCCAAAAATCAGATTCAATTTCTGTAGATGAAGGCCAGATTTTAAAAATTAAGAGTATTGGAACTTTAATTGAAAACCCAGAACAAAGTAAAACCTATAGAGAAATTTTTGCAAATTCTTGGATCTATAACACAAGTTCTTCAATAAAAATTGATAGTTTTATAGGAGGTTCGTCTCCAATTGGTGTTATATTACAAACTTCTGTCGATAGGTCTCAATTAAAGAAGGGTGATCGAGTAGAATTTATAGATGAAAAAACAAACGATATAATATATCCTACAGATACTTCAGACACTCCGTATGTAAATTCAGATATTATAACCAATTCTGTTTTTATATCAAATCTAAGCTCTTTCTCTCCAAATGAGGAACAGTCTATAAAGTTAAGAAGAAAAATTAATAAAGCAAATAGTACCTCTGTTAATTTCAAATATCAGAATAATAGCATTATTTCTGATGTTCAGAACATGTATGTTGATGATGATAATTTTGCATATATAGCATCAAATTCACTTCCATCCTGGGGAAATGGTCTTACAAATTCTTATTCATATCAGATAACAAAATCAATTAACTCATCATCAATTTCACCTTCTTCTGAAGACCCTCTTGTTGATTATGATGAGGTCACTGGACTATACTCTACTATCCTTTTTGGTACTCCTGTTCCATTTATAAGTGGAGAAAGAATTCAATATAGATCGTCTGGTGATCCTTTAAATGGATTGGAAGAAGGTTCTTATTATATTAAGGTTTTATCTGGTAGTAATAAGAAAAAAATAAAACTTTATACTTCTCCTTCTTTTTTGGATTCTAATCTAAATGCCGTTCAATTCAAATCAGTATCATCTGAAGGAGCAGCATCTTCTCCAGTATTAGGAACTCATACTTTTACTTTATATTCTCAAAAATCAGAAATATTAAATCCCCAAAAAATTCTTAAGAAATTTTCTCTCAATCCTAATATTAAAAATGGAAATTTAGAGGAAACAATTCCAGGATCAATAGGAATGTTGATTAATGGAGTTGAAATATCAAATTATAAAACTTTTGATAAAATTTATTATGGTCCGATTAAAAATATTAAAATTTTAAATAGTGGGCATAATTTTGATGTTGTTAATGTTCCAAAAATACAAGTATCATCCGGTATCGGAATAACATCTTTAGTCCAACCGGTTATAACTGGAACATTAACAGATATTATTGTAGATAAGCAAAATTTTGATATTAAAGAAGTATTATCGGTTGATGTTACTGGTGGAAATAGATCTGGAGGATTTTTTGAACCAGTATTAATTAAAAGAAGAAGGGAAGTATTATTTGATGCAAGAGCAACTACACAGGGTGGTGGTATAAGTACAACCACCAATCAACTAACATTTTTAAATGATCATAATTTTTCAAATGGTCAAAAAATTACTTATAGAAATAATGGTAATGAGAGTGTTAGTATTGGATTAGGAATCTCGCAATTATCTGATAATAAAGATTATTTTGCAAAAATTGATAATAACACAACAATAACGTTATTCGATAATTTTAATGATTATTTAAATGAGACTAATCAAGTTTCTTTTGCAACAACTTCACTAAGTGGAACTCATAAATTTTTAACCGAATTTTCTAATAATACTATTTCAGAAATAAAAGTAATTGATGGGGGTTCATTTACAAATAGAAAACTTTTAGTTAAACCGGCAGGAATCACCACAACACAAAACTCTATCAACTTTAAAAATCATGGATTTAATAATGGTGAAATTGTAGAGTATAGTTATGAAACAAGTAAAATATCAGGAATTACAACTGAAAATCAATATTATGTTTTAAAAATTGACGAAAATTCTTTTAGGTTATGTGATGCTGGTATTGGAGGAACAAATATTACAAATTATGAAAGAAAAAAATATGAAGAATTAAACACCGTAGGGAGTGGATTCCAAGAGTTTAAATATCCAGATATAAGAGCAAATATTGAGTTTACATCAGTTGGTATTGGAACAACAACACAAATTCAATCTATAGAAGTAACACCAGTTGTAAAAGGATCTATTGAACAAATTTATGTTTATGAACCAGGAACTGGATACGGATCGAATATTCTCAATTTTGAAAAATCCCCATCATTTACAGTTAAAAATGGTAGAGATGGCCAAATAAATCCTATCATATCTAATGGATCTATAAATGAAGTAAATATACAATTTGGTGGACTTGAATATTTTTCTACTCCAGATTTAATCGTTTTAGACCCAACTAATGCAGGAAGTGGTGCTAAATTAAGAGCAATAGTTACTAATGAAAAAATTACCGATGTTAATATTATTAATCCAGGAATAGGATATTCAACTTCTACTAAAATTAAAGTAGTTTCTAGTGGTAGCGATCAAATTTTAGATGCATCTATAAGAGAACTTACTGTCAATCAAGTCGAAAAATTATCTACAAAACAAACTGAAATATTAAAAGATGAGAATGATGAATTATCATATTCAGTAACTGGATATTTTGAAGATTTGCAATCTTCATTTGAAGATACTGGTGAGACTTTATCTAATATCATTGGATGGGCATATGATGGAAATCCTATCTATGGTCCATATTCAACTCCAGACCCAAACAATATAAATTCTGGTATTAAAACTATGACATCTAGTTATACACAAAGTATAACAAATGTTTATGATAGACCATCAGAATCTGAGTTTCCTTTAGGATTTTTTAATGAAGATTATAGTTATAATCCTCAAAATGGTGATCTTGATAGAAATAATGGAAGATTTTCAAAGACTAATGATTTTCCAAATGGAGTCTATGCATATTACGCAGTTATAGATCAAATAACAAAAGAACCCCAGTTTCCATATTTCATTGGAAATTCTTTTCGATCAAATACGATTGAGGAAAATAAAAGTTTAAATCAAAAATTTAATTTTAATAATTCATCTCTTTCTAGAAATACTTTGGGTTATAAAATTTTAGAAAAGAATGCCGGTAATGATTTTATTGTCGAAAATGATGACATCAAAAGACAAAAAGTAATAGTCGAATCTATCAGTGAAGGAACAATTTCTAATATCTCGGTTATCAATAGTGGAGATAATTACAAAGTAAACGAATCATTGAATTTCAACAATGACAATACTGAAGGTGGAGGAATTAGTGCTATTGTCTCATCCTTAAAGGGGAGGGATGTTGATAGAATTGATACTTCATATGAAGTATATAATGATGCAATATTTACTCTAAGTGGAGATAATAAAGTAACTGTAACAATTTCTCCTTTTCATACATTGTTAGACAATGATATTGTCGTGATATCCGGATTTAGTACTTCAAATCTTTCAATTTTAAATGGTTCATTTAAAATTAAGGTCCCAATTATCCCAACTATAGGAATAACTACAGAGATTGGAGGAACTGGTGCTGCAACAACAGAAATTTATGTGACGCAAATTCCATCTGGAATTTCTGTTGGCAGTAGTATTGAGATTGGAACTGAAACTTTAGAAATTTTAAATATATATCCAAATAAAAATATTTTTAGAGTAAAAAGAGGTGATTCTGGAATTGCACATACTGTTGGAACAGCAGTATCATTCAAACCAAAAACATTTACAATTAATCAAAACGTAGATTATTTTGTCTCTAAAGTAAACAATAGATTTTATTTTAATCCACAAGAATCTGTTGGTTTTGGAACAACGGCAGGATTGGGATATGAAGTGTCATATCCGTTTGGTCAAGAGGTAATTTCTGGATCTATTCCCACACAAAGAATTAGTATTAAAGATCATTCTCTTCAAACTAATCAGAAACTTACATTTAGTCAAAATGGCAATACTGGTGCCATTTTAATTTCAACATCTCCTACAGGAACGCCATTTCCTATTCCAACAACAGAACCAGTATATGCTGTCAATAAGTCTCCAAGCACTATTGGGATAAAAACTTCTCTCACTTCCGATGAAGTTTTCTTTAGATCTGGAGGTGATAATGCTGATAATTATTATTTCGATACTAATAACATACAAAAACTTGGAAAAATTGAGAAAATTATCTCAACAGTTTCAATATCAACTTCATATTCACATGGATTATCTAATGGTGATTTAATCACTATGAATGTTCAACCAAATCTTTCAGTGGGTATTGGAACCTCAACAGCGGTTCGTGTTCTTTATAAATCAGAAATTGATAATATTGTAGTCAATCCAATTGGATTCAACTCTACAGGAATTAATACTACAACTAATGAAATTACAATTACCAATCATGAATTAGTAACTGGTGATAAAGTTCTTTATGAGGATAATGGATATAATGAATATTTTGTTTATAAAATTAATAGAAATACAATTAATCTCTGTGAGACTTTAATAGATTCTCAACAAAATCCACCAACAGTTGTAAGTTTTGCTTCTACGGGAGGTTCTTCACAAATAATATCACTAATTAATCCACAATTACAATCAGTCAAAAATAATAATTTAGTATTTGATTTAACAGATTCTTCTTTATCTGGGTATGAATTTAAACTTTATTATGATCAAGATTTTAATAATGAGTTTGTGTCAACAGGTTCTACAGAAACTTTTAGTACAATTGGTGTAGGAACAGTAGGAATATCTACTAATGCTTCTTTTACTATTAATTACAGTTCCGAATTACCAAAAAGACTTTATTATTCTTTAGAAAAATCTGGTTATATAAGTTCTTCTGATAAAGATGTAAATAATTTTTCAGAAATTTTATTTAGTGATAGTGTTTATAATAAAACTTATAATATTTCTGGTATAGGGTCAACTACTTTTCAAATTTCTCTAAATGAATCTCCAGAAAAAATAGAATATATTTCCGCAGAATGTGATAATTTAGAATATACGACAACTTCAACATCATCTTCTGGTCCAGTAAATGCGGTTAGAATTATATCTAGTGGATTTGGATATAAAAAATTGCCCTCATTTTTAAACGTAAATACGGCAAATGGAAAAAATTTATCTGTTTCTTTAAATTCCAATAGTATGGGGAAAATTAAAGAAACAAAATTAGTTAACGAAAATTTTCAATATTCTTCCGATAAAACTTTAAGGCCACATGCTTTCTTGTCTCCAAAAATTAAATTAAAGAATTCAAATACAGTTGGTATTGTAACAATAATTTCTGGTGGATCTGGATATACTTCACCACCAGAAATTATTGTTGTGAATAATATTACAAGAAATGTATTAAATAATGGATTGATAATACCAAAAATTACTGGAAATTCAATCACCAGTTTATTTGTCGATAATTCCCCCAAGGGAATCTCTGATCAATCGGCAGAACTTTTTACTATCAATAATAGTAATGGAGTTAGCATTAAAGAAGTTCAATCATCAAATACTGGTATTTTTACTTGTATTATAACAACACCACCGGTAGGATTTTCTACAGATGTTTTTGTGGTGGATGAGCAAGTTTTTATTGAAGGTATTCAAAAATTCGGAACAGATGGTGAAGGATTTAATTCCAGTGACTATGGGTATAGATTCTTTAAAGTAACTGATTATAAAAACAAAAGATTATTTGGCGGAATTAACGATGATCAAGTAACTATTAGCATTTTCGGTCTAGGAACAAACACAGGAATTGCTAAAACAATTCAAGATTCTTTTGGAACCATTGTATCTAAAAATAATTATCCTACATTCTCAATTTCATTAACACCATCAGAATTTGAAATCGGTGAAACAATATTGTCTAATGGTGTTGATAGAGATCTTGAGGTTGTTGGTTATGATAATTCTGGTTATATTAAACTAATTGGTTCTTACAATCTTTCTCCCAATGAAATAATCACAGGTAAAACTACAGGAAACATTGCCACTATAGAATCTATTGAAAATTATAGTGGAATATTTGATATTAAATTTTCTAATAGAATATCTGAAGGTTGGAGAAATGAAACTGGGAAATTGAGTGAAGATTTCCAAGTTCTTCAAGATAATGATTATTATCAAAATTTATCATATTCTATTAAGAGTAGACAACAATGGAATGATATTAGAACACCTATCAATAGTTTAGTTCATTCCATCGGAACTAAAAATTTCTCAGATACAGAAATTATTTCTGATGAAGATGAAAATATTGGAATTACTACTTTTTCTGATGAAACTACTATTATAAAAGATTATATTGAAGAAAGGAGAATTGATACTATCAATAATTTTGCTTTTGTGAAAGATGTAAATATTATACAAAATAAATCAAAATTTATAAAATTAAAAAATAAAAAACTTACAAATTATCAAGAATCTATATCTAATGTTGTTTTAAAAATAGATGACATTTCAAACCAATTCTCTAATTCTGAGGATGAACCTTTTACATATAAAGACATATTAAAGATTGATAATGCAAATTCTTATAATAACTATCTATTTAAAGTTTCTGACATAAGTAACAAAAATGAAATACAACTAACAAGTTTAGTATTCTTAAATAATCCAACTAATAGTAATATTGCTATTTTAGAAAAACAATCCTTAGTTAATATAGGAACTGGTTTAACTTCAGCAAGTGGTGAACAATATGGCAATTTTTCAATAGAAACTGACGAATTTGATACTAAGTATTTAAGATTTACTCCTAAAGATCCTTATAATACCGAGTATGATATTAAGTATATTGATAAAAAATTCGATAATCAAATTATTGGATTGGGTACAACATCAATAGGATTTGTTGATTTAACTTCTCGCAGTCAAATATGCCTGGTGGATACTACAAGTAATATTATTGGTGTTTCAACTGATGATATTACCTCTTTCCATGTTAATGCACAGGTTTATAAAGAAGTTAGTAATGAAATGAACTTTGTTGAGTTATATGTAACTCATGATGGATCTAATACTAGTATTTCAGAGTATTATTTTGATACTGGTAATTTTTCAAGATCAAATAATTTTATAGGTTCTTTCGGTGCAGATATAGATTCTGGATTATTTAATTTAAAATATATTAATGATACTGATGAAGATGTAATTGTCAAAACACGTATAGTTGGTTTTGGATCTACGTCTGTTGGCGTTGGAACGTTTAGATATATTTTACCAAATCAACTAGAAGGTAATGAAAGATCAGCATTTTATGAATCAAGTTTTTCTAGGACTACTTCTGGAGTTTCTACCTCCTTCTTAATATTAAATAAAGATAATTTTGATTCTGCAAGATCTTTAGTTGAGGTTGGAATAGGAACTACCAAATCCATTCAACAAATAATGATGGTTCAAGATGGAACTAACATTTATACACAACAATCAGCATTTCTTTCATCTTCTGGTATCGGAACATTTGATACTGCAATTGGTATTGGAACATTTGGTGGAGAATATAATGGAAGTAATGTATTATTAAAATTCTACCCAGATTCTAATTTTAGTGGTGATTTAGAAATCAAATCATTTAGTGAGTGCTTATATACTACGGTTGATTTGATTAATCAAGCACCAAATCTTTTGTATGGAAACTCTATCGAAACTGTAAACACTTCTTCATATCTAGCAATTAATGGGGAAAGGATTAATAAGAGTAATTTTATATTAAGATCAAATACCATTCCAATTTTTGCCAAATCATTTAACCCATCAGATAGTGATATTCTCAATCTTTCAACAGGTGAATTTTCGATAAATGATCATTTATTTAGTGATAATGAAGAATTAATATACACTCCAAAATCGACTTTTGTTGGAGTTGGATCGACTCCAATGATGTATAAAAATGGTTCTATAAATGAAGAACTTCCTTCACAAGTTTTTGCAATTGTTAATACTGATAATAGTTTTTCAATATCAACAACTAAAGCAGGATCAGCAGTTACATTTACATCTATAGGTGAAGGAAATGCTCACGTATTTGCGATGGCAAAGAAAAATGAAAAGGTTATTATTACTATAGATAATATTGTTCAGTATCCAATCTCTTTTACTAATATTACTCAAACACTTTCCGGAAATGGTGGAGGCATCTCAACAGAAGCAACTATTTTTACTTTGAGTGATATTACCAGCATATCTCCTCTCAATATATTGAAAATTGATGAAGAATATATGAATATTATCAATGTTGGTTTAGGGACAACAAATGTCGGACCAATAACAAATACTGGATCTGAAAAATTGGTAGAAGTTGAGAGAGCATTTGTTGGATCATCTGCAACATCTCATACAGACGGTACATCATCTAGAATTTACAAAGGATCTTATAATATTGTTGATGATAGTATTTTCTTTACAAAAGCACCTAGAGGAAATTCTAATATTACGAGAACTAATAACAATTTAATATTTGAAACATCAGACTTTACTGGTAGAGTATTTCTTAGGAAGGATTATACTACAAATGAAGTTTATGATGACATTTCTGATGGATTCAATGGAATTGGTAGAACATTTACACTCACTGTTGGTGGGGCAAATACTAGTGGTGTCGGAACAATTGGTGGAAATGGACTCGTATTTATTAATGGAATATTTCAAACCCCAACAACTGAAAATAATCCAGCAAATAATTTCAGTATTATTGAACAATTATCACCTACGGGAATATCATCTATTGTATTCAGTGGTATTAGAACAGATATAACTGATCCTACTAGTATTTTGATTTCTGAGTCTGATCTAAATCAAAACCAAATTCCTAGAGGAGGACTTATTGTTTCTTTGGGATCAACTGGAGGACTTGGTTACGCACCTCTTGTTGGTGCAGCAGTTACCGCAATCATAAGTGGTGGTGTTATTCAAAATAGTATTGGTATTGGCACCACTGATAATGTTGGGTCTGGATATAATTCCATAGTATCAATTGGGGTTTCTATTTTCGATCCAACTGGGGATGGTTCTGGTGCAGTAATAACCGCCTCACCTGTAGGAACGGGAGGAACATTAACATTTAATGTATCAAATGGCGGATCTGATTATTCTGATCAAACTGAAATATTTGTTTCTGAACCAACATACGAAAATCTTGAAGTAGTAGGTGTTTCTAGAGTTGGTGTTGGATTAACAACTGATACTGGGACTGGATTGCTATTGAATATTGATGTTAATGCAAATTCTTCAACAGGTATTGGATCAACTTATTTTGCAGTTAATGGTTTCTCTATAACAAGATCTGGGTATTCATTCAGAAAAGGTGATGTATTTACACCAGTTGGACTTGTTACTGCTAAAGATTTAGCATCTCCAATCTCAGAATATCAGTTTACAGTTTTAGATACTTTCAGTGATAATTTTGCTTCTTGGCAGTTTGGAGAACTTGATTATATTGATTCTATTAAAAACTTCCAAGATGGGGTGAGATTAATATTCCCACTTAATTATAATGGATCTATATTGAGTTTTGAAAAACCTGAAGATTCTACTATAGAACTTGAAAATATATTAATTGTTATTATTAATGGTATCATTCAAGAACCTGGTGTCTCTTATATATTTGATGGAGGAACTTCATTTTCATTTACTGTCCCACCAAAAGTAGAAGATAAAATTGATATTTTCTACTATAGAGGAACTAGAGGTGTAGATGACATACAAGTAAATAATATCATTCCATCATTAGAAAGAGGTGATGATATCAGAATATTTAAAAATGATACTATTGCAGAAACAATTACTCAAAATCAAAGAACAATTTTTGATGTATCTTTTTCGGATAAATTTGAGACGAATTTATATGTGGATCAAGGTGTTGATGAAGTCAATTTGAAACCAATGTCATGGACAAAACAAAAAACTGATAGAAGAATTAATGGAGAGTTTGTCTATAAGACAAGACAATCTATTATTGCTCAAATTTATCCGACTGCAAAAATTATTAAAGATATTACAACCTCCGATTCTAGTATTTTTGTTGATGATGTAAGTAATTTTAGTTATAGTCTAGATAGTTCTCTTGAATTTAATAATCTATCGGGTCTTATTGTCGATGGTAAAGTAGATCCTTCTCCTGCTAATATAACTGCAACAATCGGTGCTGGTGGAACTGTCTCTTCTCTTACTATTGATCCAGAAAATTTTGGAAGTGGATATGTTGGATCTACTGTCAATATTAAATTCCAAAATCCTTTACAAATCGATGATCCACAAAATGTGGGTGTGGGAACAACTGCCACTGCAACTGCAACAGTAGGATCTGGAGGAACACTTACTGGAACAACAATAACAAATCCTGGATTTGGATATACAATAGCACCTAATACAATTATATCCCTCCCAGATTCAAATACTGAAAATCTTAATGGAATTGGATTTATTAAAGGATTTTCGGGAATTATAACAGGAATAGAACCTACTTCCGGATCTGGTGGACATCCACAAGCTCTTAAGTTTTATCTTAGGAGAGCAACAAATTTTGGAGATGATTTAAAGATTGGATATCCAATATTTGTTAAGAATACTATAATTGGATCTGGTGTTACATCGGTAGATAGTTCAAATACTGCCATAGTTGGTATTGGAACTACATTCTTAGATAATATTTACTATATCCATGAATTAAGCCGTGATGGTGATTTTGTTGGCATTGTTACCTGCAATATTGATTCTGGAACTGATGTAACAGGACTTTCTACTAGTGGTAATCATGTGGGAGAATTTTCTTGGGGATTATTTACTTCAATTACTAGATCTTCTGCTCCAATTTCCATTAATGTTTCTGGTAAAACTGTCGATGTTGGATTATCAACTTTTCCAACAATTCAGAGAAGAGGTGAAGGTATTAGATTGACAGGAGCACTTCCTGAGATTAAAGATAATTAAAACCATATAAATACTTGAAAACCGTGTAATATGTCCGCTATAGTAACAGATCAATTTAGGATTGCTAATGCCAATAATTTTGTAGAGTCTGTATTGAGTGCTGATAATAATTATTATGTATTTTTGGGACTTTCAAATCCAGGAACAATTTCTAGTCCTGTGGGATTTGGTAGGAGTACTACTTGGGGAGAGGAAACTAATTCAAATCCCCCAAGTCCTATTGATAATCAGCAGTATTTGAGTCATTATAGAAATACAGCACTATTTGGAAAAAAATTAACTAGTTCAAATATTAGAAGAGTTATAAAAAAGGTCAATTGGACTGTTAATACCCGTTATGATATGTATCGACATGATTATAGTGTTGGAAATCTAACCCCAATATCACAAAGTGCAAGACTTTATGATAGCAATTATTATGTGGTTAATAGTGACTTTAAAGTTTACATATGCATTTATAATGGATCTCATGGTAGTATTGGAGGAACAGTAAACTTAACTGGAAATACTTCTCAAGACGAACCAACATTTACAGATTTGGAAGTATCTGCTGCAGGAACAAGCGGGGATGAATATCTTTGGAAGTATTTGTTTACTATATCTCCAAGTGATATTATTAAATTTGATTCTACTGAATATATTGTTCTTCCAAGTGATTGGTCAACATCAAATGATTTCCAAATTCAATCTATAAGAGATTCTGGTGATTCTACAATAAATAACAATCAAATAAAATATGTTTATATTGAAGATGGGGGAGGTGATGGTTTATATAGATCAGGCACATATAATATTAAAGGGGATGGATCTGGAGCAAAAGTAAATATAGAAGTCGATACTTCTGGCACAATTATTAAAACAACAGTTGTTTCTGGTGGCAGTGGATATACTTTTGGAATTGTTGATTTTGGACATGCAACAGATGATCTGATACAAAATTCATCAAAATTAATTCCAATTATACCTCCATCTAGAGGTCATGGATACAACATATATGAAGAGTTGGGAGCAGATAAAGTTCTCGCATATACCAGATTTGATGACTCTACAAGAGATTTTCCAGTAAACACTAAATTTTCTCAGGTTGGAATTATAAAAAATCCAGAAACATATAATTCATCAACACTTTATAGTGCAAGTGAGTATTCGTCATTAGGATCAATAAAATTAACATCAGATATTACTGCTACTATTGGAAATAAAATTGAGCAGGAAACCTCAGATGGCAGTATTGCAAGAGGATATATAGCATCATATGATGCTGATACTAAAGTATTGAAATATTATCAAGATAGATCTTTAAACTTTGCCAATACTTTTGATCAAACCGACAGAAACGATGTAACTAGTAAGGCCAATGTTGTTAGTTTTGAATCTTCATCAAATTCAATTTCTGATGGAACTTTTTCAGCATCAATTGATACAGGTTTTGGAGGAATTACAACTACAATTGGATCTAAAATAATTAATTTAGGAGTTACATTCTCAGGTGGACTTGCCGATCCTGAGATAAATAAAAATACGGGAGATGTTATTTACATTGACAATCGTTCTCTTGTTACGAGAGACTCTAGGCAAAAGGAAGACATCAAAATTATTCTGGAATTCTAAAGAAAAATGTCGCAAAAAACAAATTTAAATATCAATCCATACTATGATGATTTTGATGCATCAAAAAACTTTTTAAAAGTTTTATTTAAACCAGGATATCCAGTTCAAACTAGAGAACTGACGACTTTACAGTCAATCCTTCAAAATCAAGTAGAAAATTTTGGAACTCATATATTCAAAGAGGGATCAGTTGTCATCCCAGGAAATATTTCATATGATGGTCAATTTTATGCAATAAAGGTAAATACCACACAATTCGGAACTGATATATCATTATACATTGACAAATTTGTTGGAAAAACAATAACAGGTCAAGTTTCTGGTGTTACTGCTAGAGTTCAAAAAGTAATTTTACCAACAGAAAGTGATGATGTAGAATATATAACTTTATATGTAAAATATGTAGAGTCTGATAATAATTCTCAATTCACACAATTCCAAGATGGCGAACTGTTGTCTTCTAATACAAATGTAGTTTATGGAAATACCACAATAAATTCTGGAACTCCATTTGCTTCATCTATTAGTTCCAATGCATCCGCAATAGGGTCATCCGCATCTATTGGTAATGGCATTTACTTCATAAGAGGATATTTTGTAAATGTTTTATCCCAAACAATTCTCTTAGATTTTTATACAAATACACCATCATATAGAGTTGGATTGCAAATTAATGAATCTCTGATTAATGCAAAGGAAGATGAATCCTTATTTGATAATGCAAAAGGATTTTCAAACTATGCTTCACCTGGTGCAGATAGATTAAAAATAACATTAACTCTCACAAAAAAATCATTAACAGATACTAATGATACTAATTTTGTAGAGTTACTTAGAGTAAAAAATGGAAAAATTAAAAAAATTACAACTAAAACTGAATATAATAGAATTCGTGATTATCTTGCAGAAAGAACTTTTGATGAATCGGGTAACTATACTGTAAATTTATTTGATCTTAATTTAGAAGAGTCGTTAAACGATAGATTAGGTAATGATGGAGTATACTTTTCTAATGAACAGACTGATGATGGAAATACTCCTTCGAATAATTTAACCGCATTAAAGATATCACCAGGAAAAGCATACGTAAAAGGATATGATATTGAAAAGACATCATCTAGTATTATTGATGTAGATAAACCAAGGGATACAGAAGATATCAAAAATGTTACGGTCCCATTTGAAATGGGAAATTTACTGAGAGTTAATAACGTAACTGGATTAGCAAAGGTAAGAGAAACAATCTCGTTATACTCTCAATTTGGATGTTTAGGAAGTCAAATTGGAGAAGCTAGAGTATATTCATTTAATTTAACAGATTCTGCATATTCTAATGCAGAAACTAGTTGGGATTTAAGATTGTATGATATTCAGACATATACAAGATTAACATTAAATCAATCTGTTTCTTCAGATGAAATAAAACAATCGTTCTTTATCAAAGGAAAGAGTACAGGATCCAGTGGTTTTGTAACAGCAGATGGAGCATCTAATCAAATTTTCTTGAGGCAGACTTCTGGAACGTTCGCTAAGGGTGAAATTTTATTAATTAATGGGATAGAATCCTCAAGATCTGTAACCGAAGTTCGTGCATATAATACACAAAACATTAAGTCAGTAAAACAAACGGCACCTTTCAGTTATAGCAATTTTCAAGCGGATTCAATTTTAGAATCATTCAATTTTCCTGGTTCTGTATCTGAATTAACAATTACTGCATCTGGGGGAGGTATATCTACAGTAACTTCTCCAGGTAGAACTTTTGTTGGTATTAGAACTGATACTGTGATCAGATATCAACAATCCGGTTCTTCATTAGAGATTTTTAATAGAGTATCTAGTGTGGCAGCAGATGCACTGTCATTTGAGGTTTCTGCAATATCAAATGTTGCTGGAGTATTTAATGGAGCACTTCCAACATCAGATATTCAAGTTAATGGATTTTTAGGAGCACCAATAGTAAGAGGTTCGGGAACTTTATTTGCCCCCCTAACAGAACCAAATACATCTAGTATTGATCTTTCCAATTCTCAACTATTCATTACTGAACAGTTAACTGGAAAAGATGTTGATAATTCTAACAATACTATAACTATCAATACTAGTGATATTGGCGATGTATCTTGGGTCAATTTTGATCAAGAGAGATTTGGTATTGGATACAGTGGAGGAGGTATAGGAACGATTACTTCAGATGCATTCAGTATTAGTGGAAATACAGTAACTATTAGAGGTTTAGACAGCACTCTTTCAAATAATGATACTGTTGTTAATGTGACGGCAATAAAAAGTAATATTCAAAGTAAAACAAAAAATTATTCTAGAAGTACGGTTTTATTTGTAAATAGATCTAAATTAAAAGAATCTGGAACTACTACCGCAACTTCCAAAAATGATGGATTGACTCCTAATGAATATTATGGATTAAGAGTTCAAGATGAAGATATTTCATTAAATTATCCCGATGTTTCAAAAGTACTTGCAGTTTATGAATCATTGAATAGTAATGATCCATCTTTTGATATTATTGAATTTCCTGTTATCGCAAATGTTGGATCTAATGTAATAATTGGAGAAAATATTATAGGATCTACAAGTAACACCATTGCTAGAGTTGTTACTAACAACACCACAAATCCTTCAACAGGATCTAATAATAAATTGGGAATTGTTTACTTAAACGAAAACAAATTTTCAGTTGGAGAAGTAGTATCTTTTGAAGAATCTGAAATTAATACTCAAGTTGATTCTATAACAAATGGAAATTATAGTAATATAACACAATCTTTTAAGTTGAATAGAGGACAAAAAAATCAGTATTATGATTATTCGAGAATTGTAAGAAACAAAAACACTCAAGAACCATCAAGACGTTTAATAGTAATTTTTGATCATTACACTGTCCCAACAAATGATACTGGAGATGTATTTACTGTAGATAGTTATGATGCAGAAAGATTTTCTAAAGATATTCCAAATATTGGAGGGTCTATTAGAGCAACAGATACTTTAGATTTTAGACCTAGAGTAGCAGTTTTTAATCCCGCAGTAACAATTGATAGATCACCATTTGATTTTAATGCCAGAACTTCGGCATTTAATACTTCCCCATTAAGATTATTGGCACCTGAAGAAGGTTCTGTAATTAGTCAAAGTTTCTATCTTCCTAGAATAGATAAAATTTATCTAGATATTCTTGGGAATTTTGTTGTAGATAAAGGAGTATCTTCAAAAAATCCAAAACCACCCACTAAAAAAGGTGAATTTTTAGAACTTGGAACTATAGAATATCCAGCATATCTTTATGACACATCTGATGCGAATATTATCCTAACTGATAATAGAAGATATACAATGAGAGATATTGGCATCATTGAAGATAGAGTAGAAAATTTAGAAAGAGTAACAACTCTTTCTTTACTCGAAGTTAATACTCAAACACTACAGATAAAAGATTCTGAAGGTTCTGATAGATTTAAGAGTGGATTTTTTGTTGATGATTTTTCTGACAGTTCTAGATTTGATACTTTTGAATCTACAACATTAATTGACGAAGAATCAAGAACACTTAATTCTGATATTAGTAGCAATTCATTAGAATCATTAGTATCGACTTTAGAAAATTTTACTCCGGAGAATTTAGATTTGAGTGCAGATAAGTATTCAACTACTCCTCTAGTACTTTTAGATTCTAATATAGAAAAAACGGGAAATGTATTAACACTTTCATATGATCAAATTGATTGGTTGCAACAACCATTTGCTACTAAAGTTGAAAATGTAAATCCATTTAACATTGTTGTTTATGATGGAACAGTTACATTAGATCCTGCAGTCGATAGTTGGACTAGAACAGTTCAATTACCTGATAGAACAATTAATAGGGGAGTTACCAGAACAAATAATGTCAATTTAACTAATAATCTAAATTCCAATGTTACAACCGGTGTCAGAGTTCGTGGGGGAAGTGGAAGAACTGCTAGAAGAAGACAAGCAGAACAGGCAGGGAATTTCTCTTTCAGTGCCTCAAGCACTTCTAGAGGATCTTTTGATACTGTAGATACCAGTATTCGTAATGAAGTAGTGGGTAGTAACGATCAGCTTTTCATTAGATCTAGAAATGTGGAGTTTAATGCATCCAATTTAAAACCAAACACAAGATATTATCAATTCTTAGATGGAAGAAGTGGGGTCGATGTAATTCCAAAACTTGTAGAAATTGAAAATGTATCTAATGCATTTACAGTTGGAGAGACTGTTATTGGAACTGTAAGAGGTGTTGAAAGAATTAAATTTAGAGTATGTAGACCAGATCATAAATCGGGATCTATTTCAAGTCCAGATTTAACATATAATCAGAATCCATATAATAAAACTCAAACTTTAGGTACAATCTATAGTTCCACATCAAATGTCCTTAATGTTGATGTTGATGGACTTTCTAAGAGAGCACAGGGAAGATATTTTGGATATATTCAGTCTGGTATGCAATTAGTTGGACAAACTAGTAATGCTATTGCCTCTGTAAAAGACATTAGATTAATTTCAGATAATTTTGGAGATATTAATGGTTCATTCTTTATTAGACCTCCATATGTGGATCCAACACCAAACGTTAGATTACGTGCAGGAACAAAGACTTATAAATTAACATCTAGTTCCACAAATGATAAAGGTTTACCGGGAAGCAATTCAATTTCTTTTGCAGAAACATCATATACCGCAAATGGAACTGTTTTAAGATTCCGAGCAACAGTAACAAGAGAAACCACAAGAACAAATATTTCAAATACCGTAAATTTGAATCTAAGAAGACGTGTTAATGTTGAATATACTGATCCTCTAGCACAAACATTTACTGTTGGTGGCAATATTCAAGTCAAATCTGATATTGATACTGATGATGACGTGAACGGAGTATTCTTAACATCAGTAGATGTATTTTTTGCTACAATTGATAGTGGCAATGCACCAATTAGAGTGGAAATAAGAGAAACTCAATTAGGGACACCAACACTTACAACTGTTGGAAAACCAGTAATTCTTAGACCAAGAGGTAATGTTAATGGTGTTGAAACACAACTAATTCAAACATCAGATACTGGAGAAATTGCTACAAATATTAGATTCCCGGAACCAATATTCCTGGCACCTGGTAGAGAATATGCAGTAGTTTTAATATCAGATCAAAGTGATGAATATGAAGTGTGGACAGCTGTTATGGGAAGTAAGACTGTCAACACACAACAACTTCCTGATGTTGATCAAGTCATTTATACTAAACAGTTTGCTCTTGGATCTCTATTCAAGTCTCAAAATGGATCTATCTGGTCAACCGATCAAAATCAAGATTTAAAATTTAAACTCTATAAAGCGGAGTTTACTCAAAGTTCAGGAACTGCATATTTCTATAACCCACCTTTAGATCAAAGTAACGATTATGTTCCAGAGTTGATCAATAATCCAATTACAATTCTTCCAAAAACAGGAAAGATTGGAATTACTACAACAACGGATAGTAATTTTATCGGAATTGTAACTGTTGGCAGAAAACTTGCTGGTGTTAATGGAAATGGGGGATCAGCAATTATTGTTGGGCAAGGTAGTTCCGTCAGTGATGC
>AACY020553055.1_pt1 | contig 26427 bp, 7 predicted proteins | sample 267378 | NCBI WGS metagenome assembly AACY02 (sample SAMN02954345, study PRJNA13694) | marine metagenome | biome: aquatic; feature: ocean; material: water; isolation source: isolated as part of a large dataset composed predominantly from surface... | reverse complement strand
TATTGGTCTTGCTGGTCCTCTTGATGAGAATGATAGCAATAACATCAAACATATCTTGTCGTTAGTTGCTACAAAGTCCTTTGCATTATATGCAGCAGAGAAAGGTAATAATGATCCTTATAAGAAATTGAAGGAATCCGAATCCTAAAGAGAACCTCCACCCCTCGCGATCCACATTATACCGATGATTAAAGAATGTTCCAAATGCGGTGCTCGTTGGCTAGATGGTCAATTGTACTGGGCAGATGGGAAAGAAGGGTGCCCTCACGACCTTGCAGGACTCGTTTGTAACCTTCCTGACCTTAAAGATGAGGGTTTTTGTATAAATCCATGCAAAGGATCCACAAGTGGCACTACTTGGCAACATAGAAATATTATGCTAGACTATTGGGATATATAAAATAAAAACTATGGTCAACTTACGAGAGAAAATTCTGAGAGCACAAATCAATTACTATCAGGGTTTGATCTGTAAACATCAGCAGAATGTAGAAATCTACCTCAATCAACCTGTAGGTATAGGTGAGCATCCTGATGTCATGGGAGCGATTGATCAAGAGATCAATTCGATTGCTCAAAACCATGAAAAGATTGACATTATCAATCACTACTTCTTAAATGCCTAAGTACGAACTCGAAGGAGCATATGATGAACACTGGATGGAACAATGGAAGTTCAACCAGACTGTTAACAAAGCTTTGGAGCAGATAGTAAATAGACTCACAGAATTAGAAAAAAAGGTCTCAGAACAGCCTACAAGTGACAAAACTTTCTATAAACCGTATGGTTATGACGATTATTTGTCATTATATGACTCTTTAGACGCTATTTTTAAGCGTTTGGACGATTTAGAGGGCAAAAAACGCACTTTTGGTAAAATTTAACACTATTTTTATGAAAAAACCTAAAAAAACACGTCAAGGAAGCAGTATTTGCACAAAATACGCTGCATCTTCACGGAATGGTAAAAAGAAGAAATATCGTGGTCAAGGCAAATGATGGATGAAGTTGAAGAGTCTTGGAGTGAATCTAGACTCAACAAACCGAAGAAATATCCAATGCCTTTATGGTTGACTGATGAAGAATTTGACAAAATGGTGGAGTCATTATGGATTCGTAGGAAGTCTGATACATTATGTAATGCATTATATAATAGAATGAGTGCAATAAAAGGTATACAACCTCGATAAATAATAATTAGTTAGATTATGAATCGTGACTTATAGAGCACTTCCTGACGGATTGTACATTTCGACCTCACCTGTGGCAGGTCAAGGAGTATTTACTAGTAAATCTCTTCCAGTTGGCACAGAATTAGGTATGAGTCACATAATTATCGCAGATGAGATCATTAGAACCCCTTTAGGAGGGTTTATTAACCATAGTGACACTCCAAATTGCGAGAAATTATGTCCAAGAGTCGAAAAAATGTATAATTTGACTAAAACGCACTATAAATCAATAAAGAAATATTATGTAAAGGTAATAAGACCTATTGCTGAAGGTGAAGAATTATTCTTGAGTTACACTTTCTATAAGGTATAATGGCAATTAAAGAGGTAAGAGGTACAAAAGACAACCTCTCTCGTGGTTTCAAAGACATAGGTGTAGGTTTTCTATTAAATGCCTTCACTAAGGATGCTGCTGTGGTAAAAAATGAGAATGCCATTAAACAATCAATCAAAAATTTAGTACTTACACAGAAGGGGGAAAAGTTGTTCCAACCTGAGATAGGTTCTGGTGTGTATGAATTGCTCTTTGAACCAATGGATCCGTTTACAGCAGATTCTATTAGGGATGAGATAATAAATACTCTAGGACAGTATGAACCTAGAATTACTATTCAAGGTGTTAGGGTTATGCCTAACGAAGAAACTAATCAATTTGATGTAACGGTTGAGTATAGAATTGTAGGTCAACCTATTGTGGAAACAGTCAATTTCATCTTGCAGAGACCTGAGTAATGCAACCAAATAATTTAACAGCATTAGATTTTGGTGATATCAAAGCCTCAATCAAATCATATCTAAGAACTAGACCTGAGTTTACCGATTATGACTTTGAAGGTGCTGCTCTGTCGTATCTTATAGACACTTTAGCATATAATACCTATTATACATCATTCAACGCTAATATGGCAATGAATGAGGCATTCCTACCGTCTGCTACAGTAAGAGATAACGTTGTTAATATAGCAAAACTACTAAACTATGTTCCTACCTCTATAGTTGCTTCTAGAGCGACTGTATCGTTCACTATTCAGTGTCAACAAACAAGTGATGCATTTCCTAGTACAGTTACCTTGAAGAAAGGTTCTATATTACAGGGTGGATCATATATGTGGAATATCATGGCAGATACTACACAATCTGTCGATCCTACTACTGGAGTTGCAACATTTAGTAACATAGTTGTCAAACAAGGAACTATTCTTAACTTTTCATACACTGTTAATACCTTCGCTTCTCAAATTTACAAGATTCCTTCAGAGAACTGTGATATTTCTACTTTATCAGTGCAAGTAAGAGCATCAGAGACATCCACAACTTCTGACTTATATAATAGAGTAGACACTATAAGTAATCTTTCTGCTACATCTCGTGTATTCTTCATCCATGAAGGTGAGGATATGCGTTATGAGATAAAGTTTGGAGATGATAGTATTGGTAGAGCATTAAGTGATGGTGAGGTTGTTACTCTAGAATACCTTGTTACTGACGGTGAAGTTGCTAATGATGTTAATATATTCAATTTTATTGGTAGATTAGAAGATAGTCTAGGTAGAACTTATACTGGATCACATGTAACTATGACTTTAGATGAGAAGTCTGGTTATGGTGAGAATGCTGAATCTATAGAATCTATCAAATATAACGCTCCGAGGTACTATTCCTCTCAATATAGAGCAGTTACTGCACAAGATTATGCAATCATCACTAAAAAAGTGTATGATAACGCACATTCCGTAGTTGCATATGGTGGAGATTCACTAAATCCCCCAATTTACGGTAAAGTTTACATTGCTATTAAGACAAAGACAGGATCTTTGCTCAATGATCAGACTAAAAAGAGTATTGCTGCGGATTTACGCGGTTATGCGATGGCATCTATTGATCCTGTGGTCATTGATCCCGAAAATGTATACATTTATCCGAAAGTATTCGTTCAGTATGACACAGGTTGCGGAAGTGATACATCAACTATCAAAACAAATGTATCTCAAGCAATAGAAGACTGGGCAACACAGACTGAGATTAATAACTTCAACTCTACATTTAGATCATCTCAATTTGAGAAGGCAATTACTCTAGCAGACAAGTGTGTTAGTGACGTATCATTACAAACTACAATACTACGATACATACGACCTACTACCAATCAAACTAATACTTACACTATCTCAACTGGTTCTGCACTCTATAATAGTGCTCCATCTAAAGATGGCGGTGACGGAAGTAATCCTAAAGAACCTATTCTACTCTCTGGATCTTTTAGAACAGCAGATAGACCTGGTGTTGATCAACAATTTGAAGATGACGGATACGGAAATCTAAGAACCTACTACAATACAGGAACAAGAAAAATTTATACTAACAATGCTGCAGGTACATGTAACTATGATACAGGTGAAATCGCTTTTGGTCCTGTATCAATTATTGGTGCGGGTGCAAATATTGCAACAGCAGGTATAAATGTTACTAATAATACAACAGGTGCGGGTTCTGTAACTGATTCTACTCTACTTCCAGTAGATTTACAAATTCCAGTTCAATTCATTCCTGCTAACTCAAATAGTATTCCTGCTTCTACTCCAGGCACAATTATTAACATTGTGTTGCCAGAAATAACTGTAGCACCTGTAGGAACAGCACCACCTCCAACTATCCCACTAAATAGTTTGACACCAAGAGTTTTTGACCAAACACCATCAACTATTGAGGTATCAACAACAAGTACAACCAACCTAACCACCGCCTCTTACTAGAGTAGATGACGAATATTAACAAGGTATCACAAGCGGTTGTCTCACAGACACCAGATTTCGTAGAGTCAGATTATCCCCTCTTCAACCGATTTCTTGAGTACTATTATGCTTCTCAGGAAAAAACAGGTCTTGGTCAGAATATTTTAAACAATTTTCTAGGATATCTTGACATTGATAAACTAGATATCAGTATTTTAGATGGTTCTACGAAAGTTAGAGAAGCAATTACTGCTACTAGTGATAAGATTGTTGTAGAGAGTGTAGATAGTTTCCTAGACAAGAATGGAACAATATTAGTAGATAATGAAGTAATATTCTATGAGACCACCACACCTGCTCCTAACATTGCACTAACACCTGGTATTAACTATGATCAGGTAAAATTAAAGTGGTCTGAACTAGCAAGTCCTTTAACTAGTTTTGATGGTACTACATCAAGATTCCCATTACTATCACAATCTAATCCTGTAGGACCTCCATCTGCACAACACATGATTGTAAGGGTGTATGGTGATTGGTTACTTCCTAATGTTGATTATACTGTTGATGGTGATCATATTGTATTCACTAATCCTCCAAGAGCGAGAGTTGTAGCAGATGACGCAGCATATACTTACATTACTTACTTAAATGGTTTTACTGAGAACGATATTGTTGCTATGGACAATATCTCTGGTGCATTTGGTGAGAATAAGAGACAGTTTACTATTACACGGAACGGAGTAAGATATGAACCTACTGTAGATGAATATGTTATTGCAATCTATGATAACAAGTTGATGATTCCTAAAATTGACTTTTTCATTGATGGTGATCAGTTTATATTCAAAGAAGCTCCATTAAACGGAAGAATACTTAATTTCTACGCTATTGAAGCACCTATACCTTCATTTGGTAAGGATGCTGTTGGATATGCTCAAATTAGTGATGCGGGTACTCTTACTGGAATTAGTGTTAATAATTCAGGTACTCAATATAGATTCCAATATCCTCCTCAAGTTTCTATTAATTCTGAAACTGGAACAGGTGCATCTGCAACTGCTCTTGTAAATGGTGTTAAAACTCTTTCTCTATTGAATGGTGGTTTTGGATATAGTGAAACTAACCCTCCAGTAGTTCAAGTTGAATCTCCAACATTAGATGGTTCTCAGCAAGCAACTTTAAAGGCAACTGTTACTAATGGTGCTGTATCTGGTCTTGAGGTGGTCAATTCTGGGTCAGGGTATACATTTACCCCTAGAATCACTTTCAGACAGCCAGGAGGTTGTACACTAGGCACAGGACAGATCTTAAATGGATCTATTAGTATGGTTCCTCCAATTACCTATGGTGGTTTTGGATATACCACTGCTCCTCATGTTTATGTTGATGAACCTACAGGTGAATCACCTATTAGAGCAAATATTAAAGCACATTTAGTTGACGGTGCTGTATCACAACTTGAAATCTTAAATGCGGGACAAGGATACACTACTACACCTAGAATAGCGATTGTTGATCCAGTTGGTGCACAAGTTTTAGAAACTGTTGTTGATACTGACGGAAGAGTTACTTCTATTGAACTTTTAGACGGTGGTGGCGGTTATGAGGATATACCTTCCGTTTATATTGTTGACAATAGAATAGATGATAGAGGAACATTCATTGGTGGAACTGGTGCTAAAGCGGTAGCATCTATTTTCAATGGTAGAATCACTGATATTAACGTTACTGAGTTTGGAAGAGGATATAGTCAGACCACTCCTCCTGTTGTTGTAATTCAAGCACCTCCCGAAGCGGAAGCATCTGCAACTATAGGTGTTAACGAGGTTACTGGTTTTAATATTAACCAAAGTGGAACAGGATATACAAAAGCACAGTTTGTTGGATGTGCTAGAGCTGCAAGTGCTATTACTGCATACACTCAGAGTGGTAATGCTGTATTCACTAATGACACTACTGCTAGTGCACATAGTATAGATGCTCCTGTTAAGTGTCTTGACGCTCTATTTGTTAAAAGATTACTTGACAAGTACACGGAACAGTTCTTACCAGATGTTCCCGCATTAGATTACAATACAATCGACGTAAGGACTGCAATCAAGACTATTAAAGACTTTTACAGTTGTAAAGGGACTTCTTACAGTATTGCATACCTTTTCAAACTTCTTTACGGTGAGCAAGTCAATATATCATATCCTAAAGATCAAATCATTAAACCATCTGCAGCAACATGGTCTATTGATACAATTCTCCGTGCAACTATAGTAAGTGGTGATCCTGCTAATATTAGAGATGGTCTTTTGACTCAAGATGCTGATATTGCTGATGAAAACATCAGACAAGCAAGTGCACTCGTAGAAAACTTTATTTCAATTAAAACATCAGAAGTTGAGATATATGAATTAATTCTGTCAGAAGAAACTATTGATGGAACTTTTGTTGTTCCTTATAAGACAAAACTAGCAGAACCTCTTGATCAAACAGAAGGTATTATAACTGTTGACTCTACAATCGGTTGGCCAGAAAGAAACGGTGAGTTTTTAATTGGTAGTTCATCTGATGTTGCAGAACTAATTCAATACAAGGAAAAATCACTAAACCAGTTCATTGAGTGTACTAGATCAGTAAATGGTGTAGTTGAGGACTGGGATTCTGCTACTGAGGTAAAATCTAACTTTAAAGTCTATGTTAACAAAGGAACTGCTCAAGAAGTAGTCATGAACGTTGTTGGTATCGTTGATGCTCAACAAACTACTCTTACTGACACTGGTTCTTACTACTTACCTGGTGATAAACTAGCGATTTCTAAGTTAGGTGGAACTGACATCAGTTCAGAACTTACAACTTGGTTGTATAACGTTAAAAAGTTAATTTCAGTTACTGGAATTACATTTGGTGGTATTAATGATCAAGCTGCTACTGTAACCTGTGCAAACCCACACGGTCTACTAGTTGGAGATCAGGTTACCATCTATGGTGCTAACCCAATCATCTATAATGGAACATTCTTAGTTACATCAAGAGATTCACCTACTGTATTCCAATATCAACTTCCTCAACCAGGCGGAGTTATACCTCAAGGTAATATTCTTGTTTCTATTGACCTTAATAAAGGTAAATCAGCAAGTGAACAGATTCTAACTGCTATTGGTTCGTACACCACTAACGTTCAGAATACATTCTTCAATGATAATTACGTTTACGTTGCTTCTACAGGTATTCCTAACTATGAGATAGGTCCTTTTCCTGGTTCTGCATTATTACCTGGCAACCAAAGAAAATTAAACAGATTTCCAAGAACTGCTCAAACTATATCTACAAAGAACTTAATTAATCCTGGTCCTGTTGGAACTTGGGTTAATGGTGTTTCTATATGGTCATACAAGTCAGCTTTCTTCAAAACATTTGGTGCTGTAACTGATATTTCTATTACTAACGTTGGTCAAGACTATGACGCTGCATCTCCTCCTAATATTACTATTGCAGGTGGTGGAGGATCAGGTGCAACAGGTTCTGTTGTTGTTAACGGTTCTCTTAGTGAAGTAGAAGTTCTTACAGGTGGATCTGGTTATACATCCTCACCATTGGTCTCTATAGTCGGTGGAGGCGGTTCTGGTGCTGCTGCAACTGCTATTATCACTAAAGGTGTTGTTTCACGTATTCTGATCAATTCTGGAGGAACAGGATATACTTCACAACCTTCAATTACTATTGTTGGAGGTGGTGGAACTGGTGCAACTGCAACTGCAAACGTCAGAGGTCCTATTCAATCTATTGCTGTAACAAGTGGTGGTGCTTCATATACATCAAATCCTGATGTGACATTGAGTTCTGGATCAGGTGCTGTTGCTCAAGCAATTGTACAGAATGGTCGTATTATATCAATCGCTATTATTTCTGCAGGATCTGGTTATACAACTGCTCCTATAGTAAGTATTCAAGGTGATGGTTTTGGTGCTGTTGCAAGAGCAGGTATTGATATTGATGGAGAAAACGCAGGTAGAGTAACAAGTGTTGAGATTCTCAACAGAGGTATTGGATATATTCAAGGAACTACACTTATTAACTTGACTTCTGTTGGTCAAGGTGCATTATTTACAGCAAATGTATTCCAGTGGACATATAACTTACAAGCAACTAGTTCATTAGATACTGCAAAGGGTGGAGTATTTGAAGGATATAATAATCAGTATGGTGGTGAATATGCTCACTTATCAAACCCACAGAGACTAAGATATGTTCTTGGTGATAATTTACAAGAACCAACTGTAGGAAACGTAGTTGAACAGGCAGAACAGTTAAATCACTCTCCTATTGTTGGATGGGCATTTGATGGTAACCCAATATACGGTCCTTACGGTTATGCTGATCCTACAGATCAAGCATCTGCTATCAATAGATTAAACACTTCATATCGTCTTAAAACAGAACTCGTATATGATCCAGTTACTAATCCTTATCCTGCTAGAATTGCAGGTCCTCTACTTAATGATGAGACAGCAGGTAACTTTGTAGAAGATTATGAGTATGTGTTTGGTTTAGGTGATCTTGATCAGTACAATGGTCGTTTCTGTAAGACACCTGAGTTTCCTGGTGGTAGATATTGTTACTTCGTTACTATTGACACTACTGAACAAGGTAATCCAGTATTCCCTTATGTTTTAGGTCCTAGTTTCAACTCAGTTGTTGATACTTGGAACTTAAGTGATGGTGCAACACAACAGAATATTCCTACAGGTGTTGTTAGATATCGTGATCCATATGAGAACGTTGATATTGACGTTGAGAGGGCACCAAATGCCTCTACAAACGCTCTAACTACTGAAGACGGTGAATTACTCCTATTTGAGGTAGAAGACGAGAATAGGGACGCTGTGATCTCTCAGGATGAATTAGATGATCCAGATCAAATCTTTGAAGAATCTCCTCTACAGTTATTTGATTACTTCCCTAAAGTTAAGTTTGACTCTAAGGTTGATATTGAAGTTGAGACAATTACTAAGTTTGAGGATGCTTCTGTAACTGGATTTACAGTAGAGAATCCTGGTGCATCTTATCAGGTTAATGACCGTTTAGTATTTGATAACACAGATACTGATGGTACAGGTGTTTCTGCACGTGTTTCACATATTCAAGGTGAACCAGTATCTACATATGGTTTTGAGAGTATTGGTGGTCTCAACTATGGTGTTTTAAAAACTCAAAATCCACACAATTTGACAGTAGGAGATAATGTTGTAGTTGACTACACACCTATAATGAACAACACTAACAAAACTTTTGTTGTTAAACAGATTAAAGGTGTTGAAGAGATTGTTATTGATCAGCAGGGTTCTGGATATAATAGCGAATTACCTCCTACAATAATTCTTGATGGAGATGGAACTGGTGCTGCATTAGAAGCGGTTGTATCTTCTGTAGGATCTATTTCTTCAGTTAATGTAACTAACTCTGGTCAAAATTATACTACAAACCCAAGAGTTATACTATCACACCCACAAATATACAAAAAAGCAGATTATTATATTTCTAAGATTGAAAGTAATGATTATGTTAAGGTTAATGATGTATTTGTAAATGACGCTAAAGAAATATTCATTTGTGGTAAAACAAAAGATTCTTTTGGATATACTATAGCATTTGTATCAAAACTATCTGCTACTGGTGTTAAAGACTGGGAAAAGACAATCAAGAGTACTGATGGTCAACAAGAAGTAGAATTTGAGAGAATATTAGTAGACGGTATGGATGTTTATTGTGTTGGTCATAATAGACCTAACTCAAACATTCTAGAAGCATATAACCCTGATGTTGTTCTTTGTAAGTATACACAAGCAGCTAACGGATTAAGTGCTAGTTTACAGTATCAGAAAGCGTATGCAGGTATATCTGGTTCTACTCGTTCTGATAATGTTAGTGCTATTGCAAAATATTCAGATACTAGATTTGTTATTGGTGGTCATACTAATACAAACTCTGGTAATCCATTTGATGCTTATATTGCTGTTGTAGATACACTTGGTAACTTTGCTGTTAAGAGAAAGATTACTTCTGTAAATGTTTCTGAAAAAATTACAGATTTACTTGTAAATGGAACTGACATATACTATACATTTGAAATTGCTACAAGTCCTAATGCATCATCAGTTGATACAGGTATTGGTAAAGCAAATGTAGGTACTAGTGCAATTAGTCTTCTATGGAATAAGCAATTAACTAATACCTTGTATTCCTTTATGGATACAAGTCTTACAATAGATGAGTTTAGTGAACTTTATATTACTGCTACAACTAGACTTAAGGCAGATAATACAACTAAAGATGGATTCTGGGTTGGTAAATTCAATGTTGATGGTGATACTCTTTGGAATTATCGTTATGGAGTTCTTGGTGGATACAGTATTAATGTTGCTAAGAGAAGTCATATTGATATATTTGGTGATCTTAACGTTGCAATTAACAAGTATCAGAATACAGACGGTGAATTAACTGTTGACGTAGTTAAACTTGGATACAATGGTATTATTAAGAGTCATACTAATAATAAGTTTGATGTTAATAACATTGAAGGATTGACTGCACATACATTATTCCCTGACAGTTCTGGTGATATTCATGTATATGGTCAAACTTCTTGGAATAGAAATGAGTTATTACTACCATTTACAAGTGGTGAAACTACAGATACTACAGGTCATTACACTCCAACATTCCTAGGTGAGGGTAATTCATTAAAATTTGATAGTACTAATGGATATGCACAGATACTAGGAAAGGATACTGTTACTCCTACTACATGGGTAAATTCAGCAATACAAATCAATGGTTCTGATTTAGGAACTAAAATGACTAACGACTGGACTATTGAGTTCATGTTGTATAAAGATGCTGTTGGTAATAACAATACACATAGTCAAACACAACAAACATTAATAGCAATCGGTGATGCTACCTTGAGTACAGGTGGTCTATGGTTGTATTATGATATCTCTAGTGGAGAATTACAATTAGTTGTTACTGCAAATGGAACAGCACTTAACTCAGCATCTGGTGCTCTTCAATCTGCAGTTACTACAATGTTTGCCGATAATACTTGGCAATTTGTTGCACTGACTAAATCTGCAGGTCAATACACTGCATACGTCAATGGTATACAAGTTCTTCAAGGAACTATTGATAATACTGCATTCCAGAATCAAAACTTATATATTGGTAACATTCCTGGTAGAAGTGGAACAACAGGTCAATTCCGTTCTAATGAGCAAGGTCAATATCATGTAGATAATCTTCGTATTAGAAACAGAGCAGTTACTCCTACAGTTCCTAATGACGTAACTAACTATCCTATTGCAGGTGAATTTAACGAAGGATTTAACTGGAATGATACATCATGGTTCTCTACTTACACAAACAAGTATGATTACATTGATTATGTCGGTTGGGGTCTTAAGATTGATAAAAATGCTGATGCAGCAAGATTAGGTACACAAACAGCACAAACTAATACACAGATTGGATTCACTAGAACTGCCATAGCAGTTGTGGAGGGAGGAGAACTAACTGTTAATAATACAGGATTTGCTTTAGCAGAGGCAGGATTCCAGAACTTAGACTTTGATGATGCTGATACATCAATGTCTCAGGATTCTAGCACATTGACATATCTTCAAGATGTTTGGAGTTCTAGAACTGCTACTGTTCCTTCACCAGGTTCTCAGAAATTAAGAGTTACTGCTAATGTTAAGGACAGATACTACTTTAAGGTTACACCTACAGTCAAGATTGATAATATTCAAGAACTTACTCTTAACCAAGAGTTTAGATTTACCACAGGAACAAAATTAAGACTTAACAATGATGCAGGAGTATTCCAAAATAGTGGATATATTATTAGACAAGATGTTACTAATAGAAAGATATATCTTGCAGTTAATAATAATGCTTGGTCTGATAATCTCAATGCAGGTTATATTGTTACAGAACAGTTTAATGAGCAAAGCACTTATGGAATTGTAGGACCTATACCTAATGATATTAATGAACTTACATTTACATTTGCACAATTAAACAATACTACACCAGGTGTATTTGATATTGATCTTAACAATTTCAATCATCCAGAGGGCGGTACAAACAATATGGATGAATTGACTAGATTCAAACCATATACTGATGATGATTACTCTATTAGAATTGATGAAGTTTCTGGTGGTTCACCTTATATTGTCGGATCTGTTATTAATATTGACTCTGGTGATATTAGTTACAATGCTGAATATACAACTGCACAAATTCAAAATCTAACTGGTGTTCTTAAGATTACTCTAATAGCAACTCTTAGAAGAATTATACAAGCAACTGCAGTTGCTAATAGTGATGAAGTTTATATTGTTACTGGAAGCAGTCACTACCTCACTGAGGGTGAGATGGTTAATATTGATGGTAACCCATCACAAACTTACAATAGTCTTGTATATGATGAATATGATGGTGCTTTCCCAGTTCATACTGTTGTAAGTCCTGTTGAATTTACTTACAAATTACCTAATGCTGCTCTAACATCACCAGCTACAAACTCAGGTCAAGTTAATATTTACGTTAAATCTCCTGTTCTTAAGATGTATTATGGACATCAATATCTGTTTGATGTCAGTCATTCTTCAATGGCAGGTGGTAACTTATCATTCTCTAAAGATAATCTCTACAAACTAGAATACTCATTTAACTCTATTGAAAGAGTAGGTACACCTGGTATTACTGGTCAAGGTGTTCCTAATCCCACTGTTAAGTTAAAAGTTGATACTGATATTGTTACTAACATTTCTTACTACTTTGACCCATCTAGAACAGGTGATGATTCTCCTGTTATCAAATCTAGTTACTTAGATGTTGTCAATTCTCCTTACGTAGGAAACTTTACTATTAGTTCTATATCTGGTGCAACTATTACTCGTGGTGCTGATACATTCAAATTCCCACTTGCTAATGAACCAGAAGGAAATGCTGACGTTATCAATACATCTTATAGCACAAGTTCATTAAAGGCAGTTGGTTCTATCAGTGATATACGTATTGTTAATCCTGGTGGTTTCTATACTAGATTACCTGTTGTCACAACAATTCAATCATCTAGACAGATTGAGAGAGTTCAAATTGATGCACCAGGTACTGAATATGCTGTAGGTGTTTATAATAGTGTTCCTATTGCAGGTGATGGAGAAGGTGGATTTGTTTCTATTACTGTTGCTGATGGAACTGATGACGAGGGTGTAACAATTCCTGGTCAAATACAAGAAGTTGTAGTTACATCACCAGGTAAAGGATATACTGTCGCAAGTATTGATGTTGAATCAATATCAGGTATTCTTGGAGCAGGTTTAACAGGTTCTGGTGTTGATCTGAATGTTGTTATACCTCCTGCAGGAACTGGTGCTTCTATCTTTACTAAAGGAACTAAAGTTGGTAAGATTAAGAAATTACAGAACAATAACTTTGGATATGATTATCCTCATGACTATACTTTACGTCCTGAGATTTCATTCCCAATTAACGCACAGTTAACATCCACAAGTATACTTGATAGTATTACAGTTACAGATCCAGGTTCTGGATATTCACAAGCACCTGCTGTTGTTATTACAGGTGGTGGTGGAGCAAATGCGACTGCTGAAGCATCTATTAAGAATGGTCGTTTAGATGATGTTATTGTTAAAGATCCTGGCTCAGGTTATTCATCTGCTCCTACTGTATCTTTAAGATCATCCTTTAACTATGTTGTTAACCTTGACTTAGGATTACTACAGTTTGCTTTCCCACATGGTATTCAAAATGGTGCTGAAGTTTCTCTAACTGTTACTGATACTGGAGATGGTGCTGACTTCCCATTAGCAGCAGGTGCTATTGGTCGTTTGAACTCTACTAACACATATTATGCTATTGCAGGTACTGCTAATTCTCTAGAAGAAAACCAGTTAAAGATTGCTATTACTGCTGCTAACGCTGCATTAGGTGACTCTATTCAGTTTGTTAACGCAGGAACTGGTCGTCAAACAATATTAACTGAATCATTTGGTGGTGCTGCTGAAGCAAACGTTGTTACTTCTACATTCTTAGAAGGTGAACTTGTATATCAAGGTGATACATTAGAAACTGCAACTGCACAAGGTTATGTTTCTACTAACCAAGGTTGGCAGGTAGGACCTAGAGTTATTAAGATTGTTGATTATACTGGTGAATTTAATGCTAACGAAAGAATAACAGGTGTTATTTCTAAATCATCTGGTATCATTAGTGATCTTAAGATTGCTCGTGGTGTTCTTGAAATTGGTTCTATCACTAAAACAACAGGTCAATTTATTGATGATATTGGTAAACCATCTGAAATTATTCAGAAGATTCAAGATAGTTACTATTATCAAGACTTCTCATATGCTGTTAAGTCTGCTGTTTCTATCGGAGAGTGGAAAGAGATATTACTTAAGAACGTTCACCCTGCATCATTTAAAGTATTTGGTGAGTTAAATCTATCTGATTATGGTCAAATTCCTAACAAGGAAACTGATTTCCAGATTACTAAGTCTGTTGAATTAGCAAGAGAAGCGATTGTACCTAATATTCAAAGTTTCTCTCTAGTTGAACCAGTATACTCACAGTTCAATAATTCAGAAGTATTATTCAGACAGAAGAGATTAACATCTTCAGAAAACATTTTAACATCTGTTGTACAAAGACTTGATGATATATCCAATTTATTTGATGGTGTTAAGACTCAGTTCCCATTATCAGTTAACGGTGAAAACGTAGTTGCTAATGCTAATCAGTTAATGATCATCTTAAATGGTGTTGCTCAAACTCCTGAGACATCATTCTCAATTCTAGGTGATTCTATTGTATTCAGTCAACCACCACAACCACCTGCTAGTGTTAAGTATGTAAACGTTACTATTGAAGAAATTGATATATCTGAACTTACATTTACTAATATTAGTGGTATTTTCCCACTTATAGGTAACTCAATGGGTGGACAGACATCTGGATCTAGATTTACTGTCACAAGTGTTGTTGGTAATAATATTAGAGGATTCTTTACAGAAGGAACAGCATTTATTGTAGGTGAATTGGTAAGTAACTCTGCTACTGGATTTATTGCTAATTATGATTCTGTATCATCTATTTCTAATCTTGGATTATTTGTATTTGGTGAGCAAGTAACTAACCTTACTGGACAAACTGCTAAAGTTGAAGCAATCAACTTGGCAGGTGGTGCAGAAGATCCACTTGGTCAACTTCGTTATGGTGTAGGACCTTCAACTGCTGCTATTGAAGTAGTTGCAGATAAAGCACAATCTACTGATCCTGATACTCCACCTCCTAGTGGAACATTTGTTGTTGGTGGTAATTATCAAGTTGGTTCTGAAATTGTAAATGTCACTCAAATTACTGAGAATAATGATTCTACTATATTAGAGGTAACTAGAGGACAATTAGGTACTACTGCAGCAACACAGGCAGAAGATGGTCCTGTATATTCAACTGTAGTTAATGTTAATGACAAATTAACTTTAAGTAAGACTACTGGAACTTACCAGTCTACACCTGGTTTATTTGACCTTGAACTTAATGATGTTATTATTGGTGCTCAGTCTAATGTAGTTGCAAGATTGACTGCTACATCTACATATCAAGATCCTGCTACTCAAGAGTTTATTGGACAGGTTAATATTTCAGAGGGATCTTCATTCTTTGGTCTATTATTCAACAGAGTTACATCTATTACATATCCAAATATTGTTTTAGATGACATTTCAATATCAACAATTAGTGTCGTTGATTTTGAAACATTTACTACTGATATTGACTCTCAATTCCCTGCTAACGAATTTATTAGTCAAATTGTAATTCCTTATGATAACGCATCAGGTGCATTATCTGTAGGTGAGATGATTAGAAACTACAAACTAGATTATGGTAATAATGTAGGTACATTTACTGCAGGTGAGTCTGGTAAGTCTAGAAAACTAACATTTAAAGAGAAGCAAGGAACTGGTTTATTCTCTGTAGGTCAAACAGTTAGAACTAGAGATACTAAGGCAGAAGTTATTGGATTTGACTTTGCAGGTAATACAATATATCTTGGTAAAATTGGTAGATCACTAAGAGGTGGTGCTGATTATCATCAGTTTAACTTCTCTAACGCTGCTCAATTAGATACTGCACAGAAGAAATTTGGAGATTCATCATTACTACTTGATGCTGCAACAAATGACTATATTCAAATTCCTGCATCATCTGAATTTACTCGTGGTACAGGTGATTATACTATTGAGTTCCAAGTTCGTTTAGATGCAACATCATTAGTAGATACTAAAACTCTACTTGATATGAGAACAAGTGCTACTGAAGTTGCACTTAGAATTTACTTACAGGCAGCACAAGTTAGAGTTAATGTTAATGGATCAGATATAGCAACATCTGGTGGAAATGCTTTAAACAATGATGTTTGGTATCATCTTGTAATTCAGAGAACTGGAACTTCTCTTAAGATCTACTCTAATGGAGTTGAGATAGGAACTGGAACTGATAGTAGTAACTATACACTAGACAGACCTATAAGAATTGGATCTGATTTGTCTGGTCTTAACAGTATGACTGGTCATATTGACGAGTTTAGATATTCTGTTGTTTCACGTTATGCTACAGCACCATTCAATGCTCCTAGTGGAATATTCCAAGGTGATGCTGATACAAAGGTACTATGTCACTTTGATGGTGCTGATGGTCAAACTTCTACTGAAGATTGGTCTGGTGGTGAATCATTTACTAAGACTGAATACATTAATAATGATGCTATCTTAAAGACACATCAAGCATCTAACGCTGCACCTGCAGGATTTACTACTAAGAGTCACAGATATCTTAACGCTGCAGATTTAATGTTAATGAACAAGGAATACCTTGCTCAAGAAACAGTTTATATTATGAAAGAAGTATTCCCTGCTCATAGCGTTAAGGGAAGCGAAGTTGACTGTGAAGATGATGTAAGAGATGTTATTGATTCTCTTGTAGATGACTTACGTAATGGTAGTAACCATCATATGTGGAAAGCATCTTCATACTATGTCAATAGAGAAGTAAATCCAATTCAAATTGTAAACGTAGAAGATGATGTCTCTATGACAGTCTTTGTTTATAAGATTTTAGATAAACTTGCTAAGTATATTGTTAATAATGTTCCTTGGAGTACTCAAGGTGATCATGGTTTAATTCAGAAATATGATACTTCTATTACATTTGATGGTTATACATCTCAGACATTAACTAAGTTTACTCCAACTGCAATCGACTATCATCCATCAATGGGTGACATGGAGATAACAGCTGCAAGTCATGGACTCGCGGCCCCTAGAACTATTACAGCAACAGACTCAGGATACACTGCTACCACTGGTGTTTTGACGATTCAATCTGTTGGGCACAACTTAGAAACTGGAGACAGAATTAAGTTTGAACCTAATTCTATTACCATGACTTGTACTTGTGATGGTAATGTAGTATCACAGAGTTATCCTCGAACAGACGATCCAGCAAACCAAGGTTGGTTAGAAGTAGCGAAGATTGATAATGATAACTTTAGTGTAAATGTTGGAACATCTCCTACAGTAAATTATACTGCAACATCTGCAGATTATGATTCTAATACTGGTTTCTTAACTATGGACATTGGTGACAATGATCTAAGACCAGGTAGTAAGTATACTGTTTCTAACGCTGCATATAATCCTACTACTGGTGTAATGACAGTCAGTGTTGGTAATGATCAATATGATGTTCATGATGCTGATTATAGTCCTACAAGTGGTGATTTAGAAATCTATACTGGAACACATAACTTAAAGACTGGACAAAGAGTTAAGATTGCTAATGATGGTATTACATTTAGATGTTCTCAAGATGACTATGCAACAGATCATGCATATCCAAGAGCAACCGATCCTGCACGTGATACAGCATTAGAAGTTACTCATGTAACTGATACATCATTTACTGTAAACGTTGGTAAGTCTCCTATCGTTACTTACGATGTTTCTAATGCAACATTCAATCCCAACAATGGTGATATGGAGTTGACTATTGGAAGTCATACTTTGGCACAAGGTACTTCTATTAGAATAGCAACTCAAAGTATTGGATTTACATGCACATATGGTGCAGGTGTTCATTACTATCCAAGACCTCTAATTGATGAGCATGTTCCTAGCGATGCATCATATAATCCAACAACAGGTGTAGTAACATTCACTGTTAATCAGGGACATGGAATGAAGAATGGTGATAAGGTTAAAATCCCTGATTTTGCACTTTCATTTACATGTGATAAAGATAATAATGTAACTACTCACAGATATCCTAGACCTTATGATCCTGTTAGTGATAGATGGATTGAAATAAGTAATGTTCAAACAACATCATTTGATGTTCAAGTATTAGATACTGCTCCATCTACAAATACATCTACTCATACTTTTGTAAGTTTTGCAGGTGTAATTCAACAGAAACGTGATAAGTCATTTGAACAGTCTATTGAAATAACTGGAACAACTCCAACAACTATTACTATTAATGTTGGTATTTCAAGTAATACAACAACTCATACATATTCAACTTCTAAAGCAGGTGCTGTAATTACTGGTGGTAATTATAAGCATAAGTTCAGATCTGCACTTGACAATGCTATTACAGTTGAGCATGGATTATATGTTGGTGATAGAGTCATGTTTGATAGAGACTCACTAACATTTACATGTCTCGAAGATAGTAATGCTACTGAGCACACATATCCAAGAATTACAGATCCTTACTATAATAAGTGGTTACCTATTTCTAATGTAACTCATACATCATTTGATGTTCAAGTACTAAGTTCTACACCTTCTACTAACCAAACTGCTCATACATTTGTTCGTTCTAAAGTTAATGGTTTAACAAGATCTGGTGAGACACTAAAACTTGCTAAAGATGCATTATCATTTACATGCTCACAAGATAATGATGCTACTGTTCATTCTTATCCTAGAGTTGATGATAGTGTTTATAATACTGCTATTCCAATTTGGAGTAATGGTAGCACTAGAATGACTGCTCAAAGTGCAACTTATAACACTGCAGAAGGATTATTAATTATTACTATATTAAATCATGGTTTAACAGTTGGAACTGAACTAAGATTAGAGAATAACTCATTAGTCTTTACATGTTCTAAGGATGGTAATAAGACTGAGCATTCTTATCCTAGACCTAAAGATCCATTTGCTGCTAGATGGTTAAGAATTAAGGCAGTTACAGATCATACATTTACATTATTTGTTGGTGCTGCAAGTCCTACAGGTCAATATGCTCATACATTTGTACGAGCTATCAAGGATGGTATTGTAAAACGTGATAACACTGTTACCATAAACGTTGGTGCAACTCCAACTAAGGCGTATACTCCATCAGCTGCAACTTATAATGCTGGTACTGGTGCTTTAGAATTGAATGTTGGAAATCATAGTTATCCTGCTCCAACACAACATACACCAACAGATGTAGCATATAATCCTGTTAGTGGTGTAATGACTTTGACTATTGCAGGTCATAACTTCTCTAATGGTGAGAAAATTAAGATTGATGATAATGGTATTACATTAAGTTGTCCTTATGGTGGTGCGACTGGATCTGCTGCACAAAAAACTTATCCACGTCCAACTGATCCAGTTAGCAACAAATGGATTCCAATATTCAACGTAACTACAGATACTTTTGATGTTCAAGTATTGGATAAGGTTCCATCAACTAACGTTGATACACATACCTTTGTAAGTGCAGTTAATAACTGTGTTAAGAAAGCAAATTATACTGTTAAACTTGCTCCTGATTCATTAGTAATGACTTGTGATATGGATAGTAATGCTACTAAGCATCTATATCCTAGATCTAATGTTGCTCAACATACTGCAAGCACAGGAACTACTTACAATCCAGTATCAGGTGTACTTAAAGTTTCTATTCCAACTGAATCATTTACTGCAAGTGCTGCAAACTATAATGTAACAACAGGTGATTGTGTATTAACAATATCTCAGAATGCAGGATCTTATAATGTTACTGGTGCAACTTATGCACCTACAACTGGTGTTCTAGTTCTTACAATCGGAACTCATAGTTTAACAACTAGCGATAGAATTAAGATTACTCCAGAATCACTTAAGTTTACTTGTGATTACAACAACGATAATAATGAAACAATTCATCCTTATCCTAGAGCATCAGGTGCTTATAATTCAACAAATTCAAAAGCAGACTATGCATATGATACATGGTTAGATATTACTGCTGTAAGTCCTAACACTATCACTGTTAATGTTAACGGTGGACAGGGTGCTATTACTGATATTAGTAACCATACATTTGTTGGTGCACTTGATGGTGCAGTTCAAGTTGGTCATGGTATCGTACCTGGCAACAAAGTTAAACTTGCTCCTAACTCACTAACATTTACTTGCACATTAGATGGTAATACTGCACAGAAATCTTATCCTAGATCAACAGGTGCTAATACAACAAGTGGTGCTGACTATGCTTATGATAAGTGGCTCAGAGTTATGGCAGTTGGTGAAAATACAATTACTATTAACTTGAATGGTGGTCAAGGTGCTATCTCAGATACATCAGCACATACATTCGTTTCTGCAACTACAGATGGTATTACTCTTGGACATGGTATGGTTGCAGGTACACCAATCAAGATTAAAGATAATTCAATTAAGTTTAGATGTGGATTTGATAATTATGAAACTCTACATCCATATCCAAGACCTAGTGATCCTGCAAGTGATAAGTGGTTGTTTATCAGTAATGTAGATGATAGTAGTTTTGAGGTTAACGTTCTACAAGGAACAACTCCTACAAATACTACAACTCATACCTATGCAGGTTCTGATGATTTAGGTATCATTCAAGGAGATCCACTTGTTGCCCAAGCAATTCCTATTGATTCAGTTACAAGTAATACTATTACTATCAATGCTTTAGATGGATATACACCTTCATTTACACCAAATCATACATTAGACAGTATATCTACAAATCAATTTACACCAACTAATGCTGTATACAACGGTGAAACTGGTGTAATGACAATTACAGTAGCAACTACTCTATTCCAACCATCAATGATTGCTTATAATGCAATTACTGGTGAAATGCAAATGACTATAGGTTCTCATAGTCTATCAATAGGACAAGAGATATTAATTGCACCTAATTCACTAACATTTACTTGTGATTATAATGGAGATGGAAACACTACAAACAAAACTTATCCTAGAGCATCAGGTGCTGCAACTCCTAGCGGTGCTGACTTTGCATACAACAATCATTTACAAATTACCGATACAACAGCAACTTCGATCACTGTTAACGTAAATGGTGGTGGAGGATCAATTACTGATACAACAAGTCATCAGTTTGTTTCTGCTACAGCAGGTGCAATCAGTGTAGGTCATGGTATACAAAATGGTGAAAAAATTAAGATTGCTGATGGTGGAATAACATTCACTTGCACTCATGATAGCAATGCTACAAATCATCCTTATCCTCGTGCAACTGACCCTGCTAGTGGTAGATGGTTAGACGTTATGAACGTCACCAATACAACATTCGATGTTCAAGTACTTGACGAAATTCCTTCAACAAATACTACAGCACATACATTTGTTTCTGCTACAACTAATGCTATTACAAGAGCAATAGTTTCAACTGGTGGTAATTACAAACATAAGTTTGTATCTGGTCTTACAAATGGTGTTAGAACAGGTGGAGATTACACTCATACATTTGTTTCTGCAACTGCAAACGGTATTCATGTTGCAGGTGACTGTGTATACATTGATGATAACTCACTAAGATTTACTTGTTCTCAAGATAATCATCTAACACAACATGATTATCCAAGATCAACTGATCCTGCAAGTCATCAGGTGATGGAAGTTAAGACTGTAGATAATGATAGATTTGTTATTAACGTTGGTAAGTCACCACAAGACAAACGTTATGATCACTTATTTGTTAGTGGAGATGCTAATTCTATTACTAAGTCTAAGTATTTCGTTACAAATTGTTCTGATGTTTATACAACTACAAACAACTTAATTTCTATACTAACAGATACAATAGAACAGGCTGCTTTAGCATCTCCTGTAGATCATCTTGCAACTGTTACTGATCTAAATCCAGTACAAGAATTTATTGGTGGTAGAGTTCATTCATATCTTGAAGTTCCATTTAAGATCACTTATGAAGATGATGCTAGTGAATTAATATACACAGATAGAATTGATGTATTCAGTCGTTACAGATTCCGTGATGCTGCTGAATTAATTCGTCAGAATCGTGGTGCTATTGTAGATAAAGCATCATTTGATATGTTGCAGCGTTATCCAGATCTTAATCAGGATATGCCTAGAAACCAGAATGGTGCATCCACAGATGGAACTGAACGTTGTAAGACTGACTTAGGATTAGTTGTTGATGGTCTTGCTAATGATGTAGAAAATGGTGGTAATAAAAACGTTGTTACTGCTGCAGGATTCTATATCGGTGCTAATAATGAAATACAACATATTAGATTACAATTACCACAATCTATCTACGTTCACGAACGTTTAATATACTACTTAAAGCAAGCAATAGATGGAACTCTAACAACTGATAATACAGAAAATCTCATTGTTGGAGACTGGGGTATTACAAATAATGATTATACAACATCGTACGATGTATATGATGCTTCATATACTCCTTCAACTGGTGATCTAACATTAACTCTTGCTTCAAATACTGGATCTTATAGTGTTAGTGGTGCTGTTTATAATCCAACATCAGGTGATTTAACACTTACAATCGGAACTCATACATTAACAACTACTGATAAAGTTGGAATTGCTGAGGAGTCATTAGTCTTTACTTGTGATTACAATGGAAATGGTAATCAAACTCAAAAGAGATATCCTAGATCATTTGGTGCTAACACTACAAATGGTGCTGACTATGCATATAATCAGTTCCTTGATATCACAGCAGTAAATCAATCTGGTGGAACAATCACTGTTAACGTCAATGGTGGTCAAGGTGCAATTACAGATACAACAACTCATAACTTTGTTGTTACTCCATCTGCCACAAATGCAGTTACTGTTGGTCATGGATTTGGTGTAGGTGATAGTTTACAGATCAATAACGAAGCATTAACATTTACATGTTCAATGGATGGAAATGTTTCTAATAAAACATATCCTCGTGCAACTGATCCTGCATATGGTAAGGCACTTACAATTAATTCTAGAACTGCAACAACTGTAACTGTAAATGTAGGACCTAGTCCGTTAGTTAGGTACACACCAACAATGGCAACATACACTGCCTCAACTGGTGTAATGGTTCTTACTATTGGTAACCATAACTTACAAGTTGGTCAACCAATTAAGATTAGTGGAGGTGCATTGAAGTTTACATGCTCAATGGATCAAAATGAATCTATTAAATCATATCCAAGAACTACAGATCCATTCTACGACAAACCTATTGATATTACTGCAACTACAGCAGATACTATTCAGATAAACGTTGGTCAAAGTCCTATTGTAATGCACAATGTTTCTAATGCTACTTACGATCCTAATACAGGTGTAATGGTATTAACAATCGGTATAAACCACGGATTAACTGCTAATACTAGCATTAAACTTGCTACTGAATCATTAGTCTTTACTTGCACATTAGATGGTAATACAGTTGAGAAATCTTATCCTCGTGCTACAACTGCTAACACAGGAACAGGTGCTGACTATGCATATGATACTGCAATCAATATTGATTCTGTAGATCAAAATGCAGGAACAATTACTATCAATGTAAATGGTGGACAAGGTGCTATTTCTGATACATCAGCACATACATTTGTTTCTGCTAATTCTGGTGCTGTAAGATCTGGTGGAGATTATGTTCATACATTCCATTCAGCAGATACTGAATCTGTAATAGCAGGTGGAGATTATACTCATGTATGGGCAGGTGGTACTGCTACAGATGCAATCTTTACTGTTGGTGATTGTGCAGATGTTAAGACTAACATTGAATCATTAATAGAAACTGTTAATGATATTATTGCACCTACTGGAAAGGATTATGATGTTGCAGGTAATAGACTTTACTTTAACAGAGAACTTATTGCAGAAGATGTAACATCTAATATGTTAACTGGATTTACATATCAAGCAGGTCCTACAACATACTTTGCATTCCAATTCGGAGGATCTAATTTAGAAGCAACCGAGTTCCAAGCTGATGTAGAGTTCCTTGTTAAGTCATTAATATCCGATTTACAGACTGGTGGTAATAGTAGTTCTATCAGAGCACTTGAAGAAACATATCTCAACGCAGATGGAACACTTCATAGAATTGAAGATATGGTTATGGCAACTGTCTATGGTATGGAAGTACTTAAGGAAGTTGGTCGTGAAGTAATTAGAAATAATGTATATAACTCATTTGAGAGTCAACCATTTGGTGCATATTCAACACCATCAGGTAAAGCTGCTTATAGAGATGGTGAAGAAACAGTTGATATTGATCAGGTTGTTGGAGACTGGAATAATCTTCTTGATCATGTGATTGAGTTCTTCTCACCTGGCAAGAAGATTGCTAGAAGTGGTATGAAGCAAATTCTTTATAATGCAAACTACTATAAGAATGAATTAAACAATCTTGTTAATACTCAGTTTGGAACTGGATCATGGGTATACAATGATTTTGTTGATCAGTTACTTGGAAATATGATCCAAGACTCTATTACAACTGACGTAGATCATGTTATAGATGCTTACAGACTTACTGTTGACAATGTGAGTGGTGAGTTTAAGGTTGATGAGGTTGTTACAGCATCAGGTGGTGGATATGCTAAGATTCTTGAATGGGATAGTAAAGATAGACATCTTTATATTGGATCATTCTTAGAAGGTACAATCTCTGGTGGTGAAACAATTACAGGTCAAACAGCAGGTGCAGCAACCATTATTACTGGTGGTGTTAGCAAGAAATTTGATTGGTATACACATCCTGCAAACGTTGAGATTCTTAGAAATGCAAGGTTAATTAGTTCTAGTGTTCAAGATCAATTAATAGGTCAAAACGTTGGATATAATTTCCCAGAAGATTTGACTGGAGGCGGTAATGTTCTTACTAATGTAACAATATCAACAGACGTAACTGCTGCTCCTGATAATGCAGTTACTGCTGATAAGATTGTAGCAACATCAACTGTAGGTACTCATATATTACATAACAATTACAGTTTGAATGCGTTTGAAACATTTGACTCTGGTAACGTCACCTTTGATACTAGTGGAGAAACATTTGATACTGGACAAGTAGGTACAGCAGAAAGTCAGCAGTTTACATACTCCATATTCTTGAAGCAAGGTGAATTTACTAAGGCACGTTTCCAAGTATCTCTAGATGAAGATACTCCTCAGAGACAGCAAGCATTCTATGATATTGATTTAACAAATGGAACTACAGGTAGTATATTCCAACCTCAAGGTGGTTTACAGATAGATGCATCTGGTGTTATACCTTATGGTGGAGGATGGTATAGAGCATTTATTACAGTTACATGTTCATTCGGTTTCCAACAACTCCGTCAAATGGTTCAAATTAAAAATGCTACTGGTCAAACTAGTTTTGGTGGTAATGGAACTGATGGTTTATTTGCATGGGGACAGAAATTAACTAAGGGATTAATTGATCCTTATGCTGCTACATCTGGTGAAGTATTCTATGCTGATACAGAATACAACATTAAGACATATACTATCAATAAATTAGAAGGATGGATATATGATGCATTGAAGGATCAGTTAATTAATCCTTCTCCTGAGTCAGGATTCGTACCTTACTTTAGTGATGCTGATGCAGCAAATTATCATCCAGATTCAGTTCATAGATTAGTAAGATATAGTTTAGATATTATCCGTAATCAATTATTGAATAGCACTTACTACACTGATATTATTGTTCAAAATGGTATAGTAAGTCCAACTAAAGATTATGGAACATTTGATATTCCTGTTGGATTAGCAGGTGGTCTAAACAATGCTGATTACTTATATGGTCTAGCATCTGGTTCATACGCTGAACTAGAGAAAGTAACCATGAATGAAGGTGAAGTTGTTCAGATTTATCAGAGATTCCGTATTGATGGTAATATTGTTGATGGTCCTTTCTTCATGAATGAAGTAGTTGAGAAACAAGGTGATAACACAGTTACTGGTGTTGTATATGGATTCTTTGAAGATGATAACTTTAAGTATCTTGATGTTGCTGTAACTGGTGGAACATTCTCAGTATTAGATTATGTTGTTGG
>AACY020557415.1_pt1 | contig 27020 bp, 21 predicted proteins | sample 267378 | NCBI WGS metagenome assembly AACY02 (sample SAMN02954345, study PRJNA13694) | marine metagenome | biome: aquatic; feature: ocean; material: water; isolation source: isolated as part of a large dataset composed predominantly from surface... | reverse complement strand
AACAGCATACCCGCTAAAGAGGGCGCTATCGTTGCGCTTCCAGCCTATCAAGGCCATGCTAATGCCAAGCTTACCGTGTTAAAAGTCACAGAGACACATGTACTGGCTCAAGTACAAAGTGACGGTGCCCAAGCCAACATTTACGGCCAACTGATGCTAGAGCGTGAGCGAGGTTGGCTAGTGCAGATGGCTTTAGTCGCTGAAGCGCCATTTGAGCGTTATGGCTTTAAAGGCGTGATGCGCAGCAATGTGATAATGGTGCCCAGTGAGCGAAAGCTGGGTGACCTGTCGCAACGAGTGGGTTTTGATTACGATTTCCCGCCAACAGAGTACCCAAAACAACCTGAATTAGTGCTAGAAGATGCGAATAAAACCTTAGCGGAAGAGGCGGTATTTGCGCTTGATGCGGGTTACTTTGACCTAAGTGATGACCAACTAAGCCTTGCTTATCAGCATGATGTTTCAGGTTTAAAAGCCTCTGGTGATTTTCACTTAACCGATATCACCGCCCACAGTGCCGATGGTCGAGTGTTGCCAATACAACTATTTAAGGTCGGTGGTTACAGTTACCCTGAAAAGGATGGTTTTTATCGTTCCCTTGAGCAACATTTGCTTATCGGCTGGAACGAGCCCTCGACACTGTTTGATCAGGTAGCTGAGTTTCGTGCTAAAGCCCATTATCAAGGGGCGAAACTGGTCAAACTGACCTTGACGCCAGATCCAAGCAAAACGGTGACCTTGCAGTATCAAGATTTACAACTAGAGCTGACCCCCGTTGCCGATAAACCCTTCACTTATCTGCTGACATCGCAGGATGCGACCAATAAATCTTGGTTGACTGGCCGATTTGACGGGGCTGAAGGCGCTATGCTGAAGTACCAACCCCCTACTACGACAGGGCCGGATTGGTTAACCCCTGCTGAGCTGAATATGTTGGCGTTAGTCTCATCGGAGCAATATCAATCCACCACCCTGTTTAGCTTTCCTGCTGAGCCGCCGACGCTCACCATTTATGTTAATACTGCCGCGGATAGTCGCGAATTGACTAAAAATGTTCGTTTTATTCCGATGAACGATTACATGCAAAATACCAACTATCCCCCAGTGTATGAGACAACGCTTTACCGTGACGATATGTATGCGCATTACGATGAGCAACCGCAACCCTCAATCCCCGATGATCCCGCATTACTCGAACCACAAATGCTGGCCAAATACGGCGTTGGTTTACAGTTAACCTCCGAGCAAGCCGCGGTGTGTCGTTTGAGCGTGGTGGATGCGCCACAAGTCGATGGTCACACGTTGCAATGGACATCTATAAAATCTGAAAACAGCTTAGTGGAGCAGCTCGATAAGTCTGTACAGTATCAACTGACGAGTGCCGATGGCATCCGTCGCAACTTTTATGGTATCCGTGTGGCCAGCACTTTAGCCTGCACTGGTACTCCTCAATGGCAAGCGCTTGCCTATCAACCTAAACAAGGTTGGCTGATTGATATCACCCAACTGCCCAATTTAGATACGACTCAAACGGTGGCCGACTTTATGCGCCGTTATCGTTTTTTAAATGCGCAGAATGTAGCGTTAGCTCCAGCTATTCAAGGTGATGGCGGTGATTTTTATCAGCGCCCGTTGCTGCAAGTATTACGTGAGGAGCGCTGGTTTGTGCTGGCAGGGCGAGCTGCCGCGATAGAATATCTGACCATCAGCGGCGATCCAGTGAATAAGCAGTGGATTACCACCTTCCCAGCATTACCTTAAGGAGCCGAATATGAGAGTTTTATTACTATTATCAGTGCTCTTGATGTCATTTAATTCGTCTGCGGAGCGGATCTTACTCGACGAACAATGGCGCCTTAGCGATGTGCCGGGTGACGCCATCTATTATCAGCAGCAAGCGGCAACAGCGCAAAATGGTGAGTGGCTAGTGCAGCTATTTTATCTGGAGACGGATAAACCGGTTTTTAAGGGCCGTGTCAACAGTCCCAATTTAGCGGAGAGTTATATCGTTGGTGATTTCGAGTTCTTCTACCCCGACGGTCAACTGTCTCGCAAGGGCAGTAGTGATGCACAAGGGCGTTATCAGGGAACACATTTGCATTACTGGGAAGATGGAAAACTCTCGGGGGAGTACCACTATCTGAATGGCCAGTTGCATGGAGAGCAGAAAAGTTACCATACCAATGGTCAATTACGCGACCATCAACATTATGTGAATGGTGTGGAATCCGGATTAGCGCAAAGTTATTTTGACAATGGCCAGCTGCAAACACGGGTAACCTATGGCGCTAACGGTATGGAAGGGCTTTATGAAAGCTTCCATAACAATGGACAGCCGGAGCAAACCGTGAATATGGTGGCGGGAAAAAGAGAAGGTGAGCGACTGTATTGGACAAAGGAAGGTTGGTTATTCACCAAAGAGTTTTATCTTAACGGCAAAATACATGGCGAAGTGTTGGTGTACCAAGCGGCAGATGTGTTACAGGAAATTAAACATTATCAGCATGATAAGCAGGTAGGGATACAGCAGCGTTTTGATCCACAAGGGCGGTTAGCAGCGCAACAATTGTATGATAAGGATCGCCGCGAAATTCAAAATATTAGCTACGATGATGCAGGCAAAGTAACAAGCCAAACTGACACCCTGTATCTTGCCAAAGGCCAGCTAACTACGGAAAAACGCTTCGATGCAACTGGAGCATTAACCTATCAATATCAGCGTGATACTGTAAAGGACTGGAGTCTGCGTCAGCGTTTTACTGCAACCGGTGAGTTGATTGAACGGGAAGAACAACTCAAGGGACTGTATGACGGTTTGTATATTGGGGATGGCTGGAATGGTTATGTCCGACGGATAAACTACAGCAAAGGTAAAATGCACGGTGCATATCGCGAAGATAATGCCTTAGACGGTGGATTTGTCACCGGGCAATATCATTTCGGTGTAAAGGTCGGTAAGTGGGTGACAAAAAACGCTGATATGACCCGTAATGAGCAGTTTAATCAACAAGGCCAGCTTAACGGTGAACAAACCGAAATCGCCGCCGATGGCACGCTAATGCTGCAAGCATTTTATCAAAACGAAAAATTACATGGTGCGTATTTACAGCGTGGCTTTGATAAACAATTGCAGGCTCAAGGCCAGTATGTGAACGGTCAACGTGAAGGTAAATGGTTGGTTGATGACAGTAGCTATAACCAGGTTAAGCTCTGGCACGGGCAGTACCGTGCGGGCCACGAAGTTGGTCGCTGGCAAGCGTTTTCGGCAAATGGCCATTTATTAGGGCTGATGCAATATGATGATAAAGGCCGCTTGCAAGGTAAAAGCTACAGCTTTAACGAAGATGGCAGCTTGGAGCGAAGCGAGGAGTACGTTGATAATCAATTACACGGTCAATTAGTGTATTACTTCAATGGTGAAGCCTCATCCGTGTATCACTATCAAAAAGGGGTAGATGTCGGTCAATAGCAGAACGGTAATCGCCCAAAACCCATCTTGGGCGATTTGAGGTGAACTGAACGTATTGGCTCAAGTATGAGCTAATGCACATCAGCGCTAACGGTGTGCTTTAAGCCAGCGTCCTGGTGGCATTCCAAATTCTCGTTCGAATGCGCGTGCAAAGGTTGCACTGCCACTGTATCCACCACTCAGTGCAACCTGAGCAATAGGTTCCCCAGCCAATAATTGTTGGCATGCCATCATCATTCGCCACTGAGTCAGATACTCAAGTGGCGATAATCCCGTCAACAGTTGAAAATGAGCCGCAAAACGTGAGCGAGACATGCCCGCTTCTTTCGCGAGTGTTGCTACTGTCCATTTTTCCTCATAACGCTTATGCATCACGCCAATCGCACGCGCTAGTCGTGGATCAGATAATCCAGCCAATATGCCTTGTTGAGTGTGGCCATTATCAACGATGTAACGCAACAATAAGATAAATACGGTCTCCAACAAGCGAGTGATAATGGGGGCTTGGCCATATTGATTCGCAAATGCCTCTGAAAAAAGTAGGGTGACTAGCGGTTTTAATTCTGGCTGTTCACTCAGCGGTAGCACTAATACATTGGGGAGTGCCATTTGTATTGGGGATTGGTTTCCTTGTCCAAATGAAACGCTCGCACAGACGAGATCACATCCTTCAGCATCAACGGGTTCCATGCTGTGTTTAAGCCCCCGAGGAAAAAGGATTAGGCAAGGTTCTGTTAACAATCGTGGTTCATCAAATTCCTGATAAAGCGTCATCGCACCCGCGTTAAGCAAGTGTAGATGGCCCCCTTCAGGATAATCTTGGCTAAGCGAGGTTTGGCATAAGTTACCAGCGAAAAATATCGAAGCACGTGGCGCGGTATGAGCCAATAGAATTGAGAGAGGATCCATTTTGAGACGATAGGCGTTTAACTAAGGACTATTTGCGATAAATCGTATCATTGTGGGCTGTAAGCTATCAACCGTAACTTACACAATTAAATTGGAGCACGACTATGAGCCGTATTAAACCTGTTTCTCAACCATCTTCAACTGTTGCACCAAGCTTTGCGGCAATGCAGCGTAACCTTGGTATGGTACCTAACCTATATGCCACGTTAGCTCACTCGCCAGTGTTATTTAATGGATTTTTGGCTTTTGCTGACGCACTAGGTAAGGGGCGGTTAACGACGACTCAGCGTGAATTACTCGCGTTGGCAATTGGCCAAAGTAATGAGTGCCAATATTGCCTATCTGCCCATACATTGTTAGCGAGTAAGGCCGGCTTATCAGTTGACGCGATAAAGTCTGCGCGCCAAGGAAATGCAGAGTCTCCTCTCGATAATGCTTTGCTGCAACTGGCGACCGCGTTAGTTCATCAACGTGGAGTGCTCACCGATGAACAACTTGTTAATGTTCGTCACGCTGGTGTTGATGATGAATTAATGCTTGAAGTACTCGGCCAAGTTGTAGTCAACACCCTGACCAACTATGGAAATCATTTGGCTGCAACAGAAATTGATTTCCCAATAGTTCCTTTGCGTCCTTAGCCAAGGAGCATTTATGAAACAATATGATAAAGGTTTTTTGCTTGCTCTTGGCGGTGTGGTACTGACACTCCTCTGGATTGGCATATTTAAGTTTACGCCAACCGAAGCGGCAGCAATTCGTCCTCTCGTTGCAAGTCATCCTTTGATGAACTGGCTCTATAGCATTTTATCTGAACAGGGAGTATCTAACTTAATTGGTGTGGTTGAGATAGTCACAGCAATAGGGCTGGTGATAGGGATTTGGCGCCCACGTGTTGGTTACTGGGCGAGTTTGAGTGCACTCATCACTTTTGTCATGACGCTGAGCTTCCTGTTGACCTTACCCTCGGTATGGAAGTTGGTTGATGGTGTACCCGTTACCGAGTTCTTTATTCTCAAGGATCTGGTATTTCTGGGTGTGGTTTGGTCTTACCTTAATCAAAATAAGGCGCAACTCATTCGGGCATCTTGAGCTATTAGCATGACAACGTAAATATATGTGCAGTGCATATCGTCCATTTAAATAAAGTCATTGATATAAGCACTGCCAACTATTTTTATCGTAAATATAAAAAATGCCGAGTGATAATTCACTCGGCATTTTGATATTTTTGATAGGAAAAGTTTACTTAGTAAAAAACACGAGTGTCCAAGGTATTATGTATGCTTGGAACACTGTGAGTAAGCCAATAAAAGTACAGAAAAATAGACTGTGCTTTAGAGTAAAGCGGAAAAGATCAGATTCTTTGCCCGCTAACCCTGTAGCAGCACAGGCAACCGCAATAGATTGTGGCGAAATCATTTTTCCTGTTACCCCACCAGTCGTATTTGCGGCGACTAATAACTCCGGTGTTACACCAATTTGGTTTGCAGTGTTGGCTTGCAGCGCACCAAAAAGAGCATTTGATGAGGTGTCTGAACCGGTTAAAAATACCCCTAGCCAACCTAAGAATGGTGAAAAGAACGGGAAAGCCACTCCAGTGCCTGCCAGTACTAACGCTAAGGTTGAAGATAGACCTGAGTAGTTTGCTACAAAAGCGAATGCTAATACTAAGCCTATGGATAATATAGGGAATTTTAATTCAATTAATGTTTCTTTAAATGATTTAAGTGCATTACTTACTGACATTTTAAGAATAAAAATTGAAATTATTGCGGCTAATAGAATGGCGGTTCCTACAGCGCTTAATATATTGAGTTTATATATTGCGGCATAGGGGGTTTCTTTAGTCACAATTGGGGCTGTTTTTATCACTAAATTATGCAAGTAAGGCACTTCAATACTGATAGTGGCAAAACTTAGTGCGAGTTGTACATCTTTTAAACTCCATAGGGTTACAATCGCGGTAAGAATAATAAATGGAGACCAAGCTTTAAATATCTGACTATTAGAAAACGTAGATTTTGGCGTAATAGCTCTTTGCTTCATTCCTGAAAAAGTGAAAATTTCTTTTGGTTGCCATACTTTTAAAAATAATGTCAAACAAACCAGGCTGACTAAAGCAGAAGTAATATCGGGTAATTCAGGACCGATAAAGTTTGAGGTAAAAAATTGTGTAACTGCAAATGAAACGCCTGCCACTAATGTAGCGGGCCATGTTTGACGAATTCCCCTAATACCGTCCATCATCGCAATAAGCCAGAATGGCACTATTATCGATAATATTGGCAGTTGACGGCCAGCGAGTTGTCCAATATGGAATGGATCAAGTGATGAAACTTGGCCTGCGACAATGATCGGAATTCCCATCGCGCCAAAGGCTACTGGCGCTGTATTTGCGATTAAGCAAAGTCCTGCTGCGTACAATGGATTGAATCCAAGCCCGACTAATAATGCCGCAGTAATAGCCACGGGAGCACCAAAACCCGCCGCTCCCTCAAGGAAGGCTCCAAATGAGAAACCAACCAATAGCATTTGTAAGCGTTGATCTTCTGTCACTGAAATTACAGAGGAACGTATAATTTCGAATTGGCCTGTTTTAACGGTGATTTTATATAAAAATACTGCGGTAATAATGATCCAAGCTATAGGCCAGAGACCATAACTAAAACCATATATCGCAGATGCAACCGCCATAGTGACAGGCATTTTATAAGTGATTATTGCAACCGTTAGGGCAATCAATAAAGTTAATGCTCCGGCAATATAACCTTTGAGTTTTAACACCGTCAAAGCTAAAAAGAAAAATACAATAGGTAGTAAGGCGACTATTGCTGTTAGCCACAAGCTACCAAGTGGCGTATATGTTTGGGTCCAAGTCATAGGGAGGTAGGTCCATGTAGTTATAGTATGTTAATAAACGGTATTGCATACGCAACGTCACAGATACTAATGTTTGGTGATGTAGATGTAATGTTTCTTGTTGTGATAAGTGACTTTGGTCACGCTATATGTGGAGGCATAGGGTTTTAGTCAGATGGCTGGTGAGTGAGTGCATAAATTTAGTGCGTTAATGCTATTTGGCTAAATTAGTTTTTATTTATTATATTGAAAGAGTTTTATCTTTATTAGAGTAACTGAATCTTAGCTGGTGATAACCTTATATTAATTAATTCACATATCTGGTTATTATTAATTTTAAATTAATTTATTTTAGTGATTAATTAATTTCAACTTCTTCTCTATATTAGAAATCTAGGATTGTTGAAATGTGATCAAAATATAATTAGTCTTAGTGAATGTTTGGGTTTAATCAAAACAACTTTAATACAATAAATTAACCATTTCAGTTTATTCTTCTGGGTTTATTTTTTCATTCTTATTTATTTCAATGTGTTGTGTGATTTTTGAGAATGATTTTCTTTTGTTTTTTTTTAGTGATCTAAGGCAGGTTTCTAGTGGTTTTTGGATGTGGGCTGGCTTATTGGATGTTTATTATTAACAATCGTTAACCTTGGTTTCTTTATGGTTACTATAAAAGTGGATTTTCCACTGCTAAGTCATGTTAACCATAAGGCATTAAATATGAGATGGCGTAAAATTAAAACTCTGATAATGGGAGCGAGCCTGTTCCTTATATTATCTCCATCTGTTAAAGCTCAAGATATTCCATCAAGTCACAAACTTGGAGAGCAAATAGAAAAAATACTCACAGATAAGTTTGCTGAAGGTAAATATTCCGCTAAAGGCGCAGATACTTGTTTAATGTGCCATCGTAAAAATAACACCGTTATGGCTATTTTTGATGGGGTGCATGGCGATATCAATAATAGCAAATCCCCAATGGCAGGATTGCAATGCGAGGCATGCCATGGGCCACTCGGACAGCACAATCAAGGTGGCAAGGAGCCAATGATTAGCTTTGGTTCTGACAGTCCATTGTCAGCACCGAGCCAAAATACCGTTTGTTTAGGTTGCCATCAAAAAACTGAGCAAAGTGGCTGGCATAGCAGCTTACATAACATGGAAGAAATAGCCTGTGCGGATTGCCATAAAGTCCATGCAGCTAAAGATCCGGTACTGCAAAAGCAACAGGTGAGCCAAGTGTGCACTTCTTGTCATACTCGGCAGAAATCCGATATGAATAAGCGTTCATCTCATCCATTAAAGTGGAATGACATGACCTGCATCGATTGTCATAACCCCCACGGTTCATTTAATGAGAGTGCCTTAAAAAAGACCTCAGTTAATGACACTTGCTATAGCTGCCATGCGGAAAAACGCGGTCCTTTCCTGTGGGAACATGCTCCTGTGACCGAAAACTGCTCCACTTGCCACAATCCCCACGGCAGTGTGAATGACGCGCTCGTCAAGCAACGCGTCCCTCAACTATGCCAACAATGTCATGCCGATGATGGACATGCTAGTCGGGTGGTCACTCAACCAGGTTCTGACGCGTTTGGTGCTGGTATGGGATGCCTCAATTGTCATAGCCAAATCCATGGCTCCAACCACCCTAGCGGCAGCAATTTTGCCCGTTGATTAAGGAGTCTGCCATGTCTTTTAAACTTAATATCATTACCTTGGGATTGCTTGCTGCTACCAGTGGTGTGAGTGCTGCAGACTTTTCTGTGCACAAAGCTAATCTGCAAGGGCTAAAGTTGGATGCTTATCAGTGTAAAAGCTGCATAGGAGAGAAGCGCTACCAAGGTGAGCTGCAGTTAAGTGCAGGCTGGGCCGATAATGATGATATTCATGCGGGGAATGCCTTTGGCGATGCCAGCGATGGGATGCGCGCGGCTATGGATGCGGACGTACGTTATCGCAATGCGGGTTATGAAGCTAATGTTCAAGCATATCAATTGGGACTAGAGAACAGCTATGCCCACCTTGATGCGGGTCGGTCTGGACAGTATGCCCTGAACCTTGATTATCAATTATTAACTCGATACGACAGCCGAGCGCAAACGCAGTTGTGGCACAACAATGGCCTACTTTTGCCAGACACTGCGACTCGAGATGTCGATTTACAGCTGGAACGCGAAAAGGTGGGCTTGGGATTAGCCGCGCAATATGGCGTCATGCAGGCGTTTATTAACTACGACCACGAACAAAAAACGGGTAATCGTCGCAGTAGTTTAGTAACTCCTCGCCCTGTTAACTTTGCACTGCCTGTTGATGCTAACACTGAAAACCTCAATGCTGGCCTGAATATTTCGGGTGAAAATTGGTTAAGCGAGCTGGCTTACCATGGCAGTTTTTACCGAAATAATATTGATAACTTAAGCTTACCTTATTTGCCCGATGTTTATGCTGCTACGCCTGATAATGATGCCCATCAAGTCTCGTTATCTGGGCAATACATGCTTGGACGTGGCAACGTCAATGGCCGTGTCGCCGCTGGACGGATGCTTCAAGATGGCGATTTAATCCAAGTCAGTGGTAATCCGTTACAGAGCTGGGATGGTCAGGTTGATACCTTAGATGCGCGGATCGGCTTCAGCAATATGTTAAGCCCGCGATGGCGTGTTAACGGTCAGGTTGACTATAGCGAACGCGATAATAAAAGCTCTGTATGGGAGTTTGCGCAATTAGAGTTTGATAATGTCAGCGGTGCGTTTAAGCAAAATGTCCCCATGGACATCGAAAGGCTGACATACAAACTCCACAGCAGTTACCGTTTTAACAGTGAGTATCGCCTCATGGGAGGCTACGACCGTAAAGAGGTAGAACGCAGTTACCTTGAGCGGGAACAAACCCATGATGACGCATTTTGGGCCAAGCTGAATATCAGATCCTTGGCAAACACTGTGATTGATTTTGGTGGACGTTACGAGAACCGCAGCGGCTCGGTCTACAACGCTGTCGAAAATACCTCGATTGAAGAAAATCCACTATTGCGTAAGTTTTATCTCGCAGACCGTGAGCGTCAGGCGGTTGATCTGAAGGTGAATTATGTACCACTTTCGTGGTTGACTATTGATTTAAATGGATATTATGCCAAGGATGATTACGCTAAAACCATTATAGGCCTAACAGAATCGACCGATTATGGTTATGACCTGCAATTGGGGATGCAACTCTCTGAGCAATTGCACCTCTATGCCTCTGCAAGCCAACAATGGATAGACTCCGCCATCGCCGGTAGCCAATCGTTTTCCTCACCAGACTGGTATAACGATGTTGCTGATGAATTTATCAATTTAGGTGCAGGGTTTACCTATAGTGGTTTATTCGATGACAGGCTGACACTTGGTGGGAATTATCAATTCTCCAACTCCGCAAGCGATACCTTAGTCACCTATAACGAGGTCCAGCCATACGGCGATTACTACTCCTATAACCACAGTGTCGAGCTCTATGGTCGCTACGCTCTGAGTGAGCGTATGGGGCTCAAGCTAAGTTATCAGTACGAGCGTTATTACGACACCGACTATAGCCAATCCGCAGTCAATAGCATTCCTGGGTTAATCACCCTAGGCGACTTAAACCATAACTACAACGCGCACTTGCTGATGTTTACCTTCAGCTACCTGCTGCCTTGATTGATAAGAGGTAAAGACAATGGAACGCAGAAGTTTTCTAAAAATGAGTGCAGCCATGGGCTGTGCAGCAACGGTCACTGGCTGTAATTCAGGTTCTAGTGATGTGAATGTGGTGCCACCTAAGCCGCCAGTAGGTGATGAAGTACAAACTTGGTCATCTTGTTTGGTTAACTGTGGTTCAAATTGCCCCATCAAAGTATTTAGTCGTGATGGCATCATTACCCGTATTGAAGCTGATCATGAAACTAGCGATGAATACGGCAACCACCAGATCCGTGCCTGTGCCCGTGGACGTTCACTTCGCAGCCGAACTTACGCACCAGATCGCTTACGTACACCTATGAAGCGTGTTGGTAAGCGTGGAGAAGCTAAGTTTGTGCCAATATCATGGGATGAGGCTGCTTCAACGATTGCGAGTGAAATTCAGCGTATTGCCAGTAGTTACGGTAATAAGTCGATTTTGAAACACTACGGAACAGGGGCTTATTATGGATTTGCTAGCTCAGCGTGTTTTGATCGTGTGCTCAATCTGAATGGGGGATTTCTGAAGATTTATGGTAACTATTCTTGGGCACAACAAAATGAAGCGGCCGCAGCAACTGGGTTTGGTAGTACATCTGGTTCTTCTTTAACGGCGCTATATGATAGTGATCTGTTCCTCGGTATTGGCTACAACCCAAGTGAAATGCGTCAGAGTGGGTCGGGTGAAGGATATGATTTCTTAAAAGCGCTTGAGGCGAATGCGAACCTTGAAGTGATTATGGTGGACCCACGTTATACGGACTCAATGGCGGGTAAAGAAAGCCAATGGTTACCGATTAGACCAGGAACCGATGCGGCATTTGCAGAAGCGATTGCCTATGAAATGATTAGCTCTGGATGGGTTGATACGCATTCCAAGGCATTTTTAGATAAGTATTGCGTTGGATTTGACAAGGCCTCTCTTGAAAAACTTGTCGCTGAATTTACCGCAAGTGGCGATCCTAAAAAGACTCAATATTTGCCTTATATCGACGTTGAAGACAACTATCGCAACTACATTCTTGGTGAAGGTAAGTTTGTCGATAATGGACCAAGAACCCCCGCTTGGGCAGCTAAAATTTGCGGAATATCAGAAGCAAATATTAAATCTGTCGCTAGCAAGATTATGAATGCTAAAGCACCGTTTATTGTGACTGGTGCAGGCGTAAACCGTCATGCTAATGGTGAACAAGCCATGCGTGCTTGCTATATGCTTTCGTTCCTAACCGGTAAAGTAGGGCAGCCAGGTGTTAGTAATGGTGCATTGCCTTATCAAGGCAGTTTAAACCGTGCAGGTATGAGCGGTGGTAATAATCCGGTTAAAGAATCCATTTCTTTCTTTACTTGGGCAGAAGCGATAGAGCGTGGCCATGAAATGACGGCGCGTAAAGATGGGATCCGTGGTACAGCTGATTTAGATACTCCACTTGGCGCAGATATTAAAGCGGTATTTGCGATTAACAGTAACGCATTAATTAACCAGCATTCCGACTGTAACGGTACCGCTAAAATCCTCGAAGATGACAGCAAATGTGAGCTTATAGTCGTGTGTGATTGCTGGATGACACCGAGCGCACGTTATGCGGACATCTTACTACCAGATACCACTTGGTTAGAGTCGAATGACTTAGTCAATGATAGCTATGCATCCGGGATCATGGGTTATCTCGTTGCCATGAAGGCTGCCGTTAAGCCGATGTGGGAAAGCATTTCGATGTTTGAAATGGGACGCTTAATTGCTGCCAAAATGGGTAAAGAAGCGGAGTACACAGAAGGTAAAGATGAAGCCGCTTGGTTAGAGGAACTATACCAAAAGACTCGCACAAATAGCGCGAATACGGATGCACAACCTGCATTCCCTAACAGTTACGCTGAAGCGCAAAAGATTGGTGTGTTCCGTGCGTTTAGCAAGACGCCAGTACTTGCACTCGATAGCTATATCAATGGTGGTAAAGCGGTGAGCACACCATCCGGTAAGGTAGAGATCTACTCATTGTCGATGGCGCAAAAGGGTAAAGATTGGATCTTTAATCCTAATGTTAAAGGCGATTACATCACTGCAATCCCCATGTATCAACCCACATGGGAAGGCTACGACGATGAAGATACTAAGGATGATTATCCTCTGCAATTAATGGGTTATCACACTAAGGGGCGTACACACTCAAGTTATCATAACGTGCCATGGCTGCGCGAAGCCGCAGAAGATGCAGTATGGATGAACCCAACTGATGCCTTAGGTCGTGGTTTAAGAAGTGGCGATAAAGTACAGATGTGGAACGATCGTGGCACAGTTGAATTACCTGTACGGATTACCCCAAGGGTTGCCCCAGGTGTTGTGGCTTTAGGTCAGGGTGCTTGGTATCAACCTGATATCGCTCGGATTGGAAGGAGCGGGCACCCAATTGATGTTGGTGGCTGTATTAATACGTTAACTCGTTACCAACCAAGCCCTTTCGCAAAGGGAAACCCACAACACACCAATCGCGTGCAGATCGTCAAGGCATAAGGGGTAGATGAAAATGACTCAACAAACACAATATGGTTTCTATTTCGATAGCAGCAAATGTACTGGCTGTAAAACCTGTCATATTGCCTGTAAGGATCGCATGACTGGCTTGGTTCGCGCAAAAGATGATGTGATGAATAATGGTGTCGCTAATTTGCCCGGTATTATTTGGCGTCGTGTTTATGAATATGGTGGTGGTAATTGGTCGCAAAACGTCGATGGTAGTTTTGAGCAAAATGTCTTTGCTTACTACATGTCTATTGGTTGCAACCATTGCAGTGAGCCTGTGTGTGTTAAAGCCTGTCCAACAGGTGCAATGCATAAGCGCCGTGAAGATGGATTAGTCCAAGTTGCCACTGAACTTTGTATTGGTTGTGAAAGTTGCGCGAGAGCCTGCCCATATGATGCCCCACAGCTAGATATTGAGCGTAAGGTGATGACTAAATGTGATGGTTGTAGCGATAGACTCGCGGAAGGTAAAAAGCCTATTTGCGTTGATTCTTGTCCTTTACGGGCACTCGACTTTGACACTATGGATAATTTACGAGCGAAATATGGAGAGGGTGATGGTCATATTGCCCCCTTACCATCGCCCTCAATTACTTCACCAAACTTGATTATTAAGGCCAATCGAAATGGTCAACCAGTTGGTGGTAGTGGGCAATTATTAAACCCCGCAGAAGTGTAATAGTGAAAATGGGGGGGCTTAGTCCCCTCATTTTTCTTCGTTTGTAAAAGGAACACTATGTCAACAATCAACACGAATGATTACCAAACCTGGGGTGCAATGGCAAAAGTGCTACATAACATTTTGTACTCGTACCCTAATATGCCGTTACTGACACAATTTAAGCGAGATGAGTTAGCAACCCAGTGGCCAGAGCTTGAACTCTCGACAGGTGAACAGTCAGGAAAAGCTTTGCTAAGTAGCTATTTGACTCAATGGCAGGACGATGAATCGCAATTAATCGAGCTTCAATTAGATTATGGGCAGCTATTTTTTGGCCCTGGCGATCCTAAGGCAGCCCCCTGGGGATCGGTATATACCAGTGAGGGACAGTTACTGAATGAGGCTTCGACTCAAAATCTGGTTAGCTTTTATAACACCCATGGTATCGAGTTATCTCTGACGCGAAATGAACCCGTAGACCATTTAGGCTTGATTTTATTAGTGTTGCAATACTTGTTTGATGAATTAGCGTTAAACCCCAATGACACACAAAAGGTGAGAGTCTGCACGCTATTGTTGCAACAACATACTTTACCTTGGGTGGGGCGCTGTTTGGCATTAGCAGAGCTTCATGCAAAGACGGATTTTTATCGTGGCATATCTATGCTTGCTCAAGTGTTTTTTGCACATTTAGGTACGAAGTTTAACGTGATACCTCAAACCGTAAAACTCTATCGCTAAAGGTTAGTTCATGACGTTTGTGACAGCAGTGAGTCATCAATGGTTAAAAGCCCAGCTTGCCTATCGACTTCAATTGAGTTTGGCTGCTTGTGAAAATATTCACGACTTATGTTGTGGCGGTACGTCATTAGCGTCAGTCACTAATATTATGTCTACGATTATTTTTATTGAAGGTCAGCCACAATGGTTAGTTCTCGATAAAACAATGAATGAGCAGAAACTACAGGATAATATTGTGCTACATTGCTTTTTTGAATGCTGTAGAGTTTTATTTATCAGAGAGTTATCACATCAATCTCTAAGTCAAGCGGAACAACTTATTTTCACTTTAGCTGAGGTTTGGCGGAGAAAATATATCAAGACACAAGAGGTTGATAGTGTTTCTGAATCCATTTGTTCAATGATTGAGCGTTTATCTAAACAGCTTATGATGCATCGTCTACAATTGCGCACAAATACCCGAAACATGGGGGGATTGTAATAGTTCAAAATCCATTGTTTGGATAATTCTTAAGCGGAGTCCGTCACCGTCAAATAGGTTTTATTCTTTATCCCTTGGTTTTGCCGTTTTGATTTCTTTATCTGTTAGGCGAGTAGTGACAATGGTCATGATGGGTACACTGTAGTTTCGAAGTCAAGGCCGTGTACCCTCAGGTGTACCCAAAAATCAAAGCTGTAGTTGGACGTAATTAGACGTTAATGCACCGTAAGTTATTGATTTTTTTGTTGTTTTAGGCAAGAAAAAAGACGTCCTGAGACGTCTTCGTTCTTATATTTGGTGGAGGCGGCGTCCTCTGAACTGGTTGTGTATGCTGTTGTTTATTATGATTTTGTTTCGGTTTGATTTTTGTGTTGGCAATACTAAATGGAATACCAAATCCAGAAGTGTTTTTTTACCATTAATTTCAGTATTTTGTATAATTTTTAATGATTTATACAATTTTCCCTGTTTGGGAGCTGAATCGGCGTCCTGACAAGATAAAGTAACCTGATTTGCTATTATAGCTTCAGAGAGGCTGGTATCTTGCGTTTGTTTTTCACTGTCTAAGAATGTTTCTGAATCAGACACTCAAACGCTTAAACATATCCAGTGCAAATGCAGTTCCAGATTATGTGAGTTTAAAATTAACGCTTTTAGTGTTCAACCCAATTGTGGTCTGTGATGCAAGCTTTTGTTAAACCTTGCTAAGTAGATATATTTACCTAGCGAGGAACTCAAGAATATAGGCCATCAATAATAAGTAGATGCTCACTAAGAAAACTCACTCGAATCGAGTGAGCTTCTCATATTGGCATTAGGACTTTTGAGGTTTTGTTAGCTTATGTTGCTCAACTAGCTACACGAGTGAACTCGGCATCAATAGCTTCAGCTTGGGCACGCCATTCCGCAAATTTAGCTTGGCGATCTTTACTTTCATTAAGCGACTGTTCAAGCAAACTAAGTTCATCTTGTAATTTGGTGTAACTAGTGAAAAATGTAGGAATAAAGTCATTTGCACTAAGCATTTCAATCGTGCTGGCCCGTTGCGAAGTAAAGTTTTCCACCATTTTAGCTTTCGCTTCGGCAAACATTTTCTCGCGCTTTTGCTGTTCCCAAGAATCCCAAGCTTCCATTGCTAGTCCCAATACCGACAGCGCACCATTTAACCCTTTGGCCAGATTGACTGCACCCCAAGGGTTAAATTTGAGCATTTGACCTAGGTCAACACCTACCATTTTGGCCAACGAGACAACACCGTCACGTGCGGCAATCACCGAGGCGTTATTAATAACCTTGCTTTTAACCACGTAATCCAGTCCTTGCTTGCCCATGGCCGTAAGGTTTCCGTTGTAGTGATTGATATCCGCTTGATAACCCATCTCCATACGTTGTAACGCCTGAACCACCGTAAGTAGCCGACGTTCAAATTCATTCTCTAAACGGGTGGATATAATGATACCGTTGTCACCCACTTCACGTTCAAAAAATTCGGTATAAGTTTCCAGGCTCAATCCTTTCGCTTGCAGGATTAGGTCACTGAAGTAACTGACTACGAACTCTTTTAGTTTGATGCGGGTCTCTGAAATATTCAGTTCCATTGCCCCTATCTCTTTACGCATACGCTGATGAATAGCACTAAGGTCGGAAACCTCTTGGGCGATCCGTAGATCATTTTCAATCGCGATCGGTAACTGGCGGGTTAAAACGTCCCGAATGACACTTCTTTTGGTCTCTTCACCCAATGCCAATACGCCGCCGCTATGCTCGATTTTTTCGCTGGTGGCCTGCTGCAAAGCTCCAATGTGTGAAAGAGCACGAAATTTGTCTGGGTTTTCTAGCCAGTACTCTGTTCCCATATCAAAAGGGTTCGCAGCCACAGCAACAATACTTAATGCATCGTACTCTTGCTGGGTCAAGGCAAGCAGATCTTGTAAGCGAGAGGCTACATTTTGGCGTTTAACATTTGCATTGGAGTGGTAATCAGCCTCATCTTCTACGTCGGCGACTTCATCAAATCGGCTGAGAACAAAGACGGTACGATCCAGTAGGTTCAGTGTGCGAAACAACCACTCAAGATCGTGCTTATGGCTCTCTTTTATTGGGTTTGTTGAGTTCATTACGTACAGTACGAGGTGCGCTTCGCTGACATATTTTTTAGTCATGTCTTTGTATTTTTCAATCGACTGACTATCTTCATTGAATTGTTCTTTAAAGCCAAATAACCCTGGGGTATCAATCAACACGAAATCGGAGCCCACATCGTAAATTTTCACTTCATTGGATGACTCTTGGTGGCTGATTTTCATGCTGGCTTTATCCAGCTTTTCCATCCAAGCGGCTGCAATAGAGGTTTTTCCTTCTGAAAAACCGCCAATCAGTGCAATGTGGAGTTTCCCATTAGAGGCAGTTTCTTTGGCTGTCTGTAATTTTTGCAATAGTTTGGGGTCCAACTGCACACCTGCTGATTCGCCTGCGAGTAGGAATTCACTAAGATTATCCAGCAAGGTAATGTTCTGTGTTTGCTGTTTTCTAAACACATCGAGTGTCTTTTCCATTATTTCGCTCCTAATGTATCAATGCCGACTGACAGTTTGTGTAGCTTTTGACTGGCGTCTTTTAATATTTTGTTGGTATGTGAAGCTTGAAGCACTGGTTCTTGCAGCATGGCTTTTAACTGTTCAACTTTCTCCTCAAGCTCTGGGAATGCACTTTGCAGCCCATCACAGATAGAGTTATTGATTTTGCGAGCCACATTGTTTAGATTTTCATCGGCAGACTGGCGCTGCTGAGACATTTTGTAGCTAGAGCTAAAAAAGCTACGAACAGCTTTGTAAAATGCAAATACTAGCCCGGCCAAAGCTGGAGCCAGAACAAGCCAGCCTGCAGGGTTCCATAACAACAGTGCTCCTCCGGCAAGTGTCGCCAGTAAGCTGGTAAGTTTGATACCACTATCAATGTCGATTTTTAAATCAAATTTGCCGTCAAATTTATGTTGTTGTAGCCTGGAATAGGTAGCTAGGATCTCTTTGGCATATTGCTGAAAACGTTTGATAATTTCTTCAGTTTCATCTTTAAAAATCTCCAATTCGCGCCTCAGATGAGTAGGTAGTTCTTTTTCCAGCTCTGCATGCTGAAGCGTGAGGGCGTTTTCTAGTTCACTTTTGAAGCGATCGTTGCTGATATCCTTATCAATCTCTTTGTAGACTCTTCTGCGGGCACAGCTTTTGAATTTTTCGACAGCTTCTTCCCCCTGGTTTGCTAGTCGTGATTTTAACGACGCCAGTGCCATATCCAGTAATTGGTGAGCATTCTGCATCTCTTCATCTAGTTGTTTCGAGAGTTTGCCGTAGGTTTCTTCCTGCAGGCGGGTGATTTCTGCAGTAGCCTCTTTTACGGTTTGACTCGCTTTACTGAGATTGGAGCGGGTGATTTTTTCTTTACTGTTAATCACCAGCTTATGTGTCAGCAAGTCTAAAAAATCGCTCATCCCTGTTTTATCGAGCAATTCAGCAGTGGTGAAATTTTCCAGTAGTTTGTTACGTTTCTTAATATTCTCTGACCCTGGTACTAGGTATTCAGCCACGCTAAGGAATGCCGGCAGTGCACTGAGTGTACAGCTATCGCGGTAATTGCTACCAAGCTGTTCACGCATTCGAGTATTAAGGTCGACTATGCTTTGTTCTTCATCAGTGCTCAGTAACTCTGTACGATTCAACTGCATCGGGTTGGTAATACGCTTATTAAAAAGCGTCCAGACTTCGGTTTGAGCATTAAGATGAGATTTGATCTTTTCGAGCGTGCCAGGGTTGTTTTCATCACCTTTTTGCGGTGCTGTTGCTTTGCTGGTGACGTAGAATACGGCATGGGCTTTTTCTACTGCCTGTTGGATCTGCGCTAGTACAGTGCTTTCTTTACCTTCAATGCCGGGAACATCCAGCAGGACAAATCGCTGTTGATTGGCTTCAAAAGGATACAGTGTGGTGTCCATGGTGAAGTCGGACACACCTGTTCCAATAATTTCACCATCTGCTAAGTGTGCTAGTTCTGCAAATTTTGCCTGCTGTGCGTTTTGCAACTCCCTTAGCTCTGAAGCTTTAGCGTCACAATCTGTCTGTTGGATTTTTAGATCTTTAAGTTCTACAGATTTTTCAATGTTCAGAGCACGTTGTTTTACCAGCAATTGTGCATGCTCTTTTTGTTCTGGCGTTTTTCGCAATAGGTTAAGTAGTTTCTGCCATAAAGAGCTAAGCTGTTGTTGCGCAATTATGAGTGCGCTAAGAGTATTGATTTGCTGATTCAGTTCTGTTTCCCGGTCGAGGTATTGAGCATTGATTGCTTCAATAGCCTTCGATAGTTCGAGGGCAACTTGTTGATTTTCATTCAGCGCCTGCTGCAATTGTTCGATATCGCTATTCGTGAGCTGATGCTGTTGTTGAAATTCAAGGAAGGCTTTCTGGCGCTTCAGCTTACTTTCTTCTTTTAGCAAAATACGAAGAGTTTCAATGACGGTCGATTTGCCCGCATTGGTTTCACCATAAAAAGCTATGGTAAATCGCTCCCACTCAGCATTGCGCCGAAGGCTATCAATATTTTCATTTAAGGCTTTGCGGAAAGCCTCCAATTTTTCTCGCGCATCTTCATTGGTTTTTTTCAGTGTCTCATTGGTGGTGTCATGTGTGAGATTACTGATAATTCTTCCCACTTCTTGGGATACTTTTTGATAAAACAAATGGGAGTTTTCAAAGGTGACTGACATATAATTCCTTTTAAATCAGCCTATTGTTAGGCTGAGTGAAAGCGTCTTATTCAAAAATCCATTTACTATGAATATTCAAGTCATGCAATCATTTATGAAAAAACGCAGATTTTGAATCGTTCAGAGTAGGTCAAATGATTCGAATGATGCTGCCAACATTGGCACCCAGAAAATATCCTAACTAACTGGATTTGCCAAACAAATTGATAGCAAGTTCGATTTGCAGCACACTTTACCAGAAGCATGTTAGTAAACAAGCAATAAGACAACGACAGTATTCTTTGGATGTCGTTGCATCGCAATCTAGCTATTTTGAAAATACTGAGTAGTAAACTTTTGTTGCTTCAAGCAACATAGCATCATCAATTTTTTGCTTTAGCTCATTTGCAACAAAGAGAATGTCGTAAAGCTTCGCAATGCTGACTTTGAGTTCATCAACCTCTAATGTAGTCGATTCTAACTGCCGCTCTGATAACGGAATTTCGAGCAAATGCTTCTGTAGCTCATTTGCACGAAGTCTACGCTCCTTCTCCATTTGCAAGGCTTGTTTTTCTTCTGCCAATTTCTCTTTTTCGGCTTTCTGAGCATCTAAGAAATACGGGTAATTGTGCGTGATAAGTCGTGTGATGATTTCAGTCTTATTGTGACCTTTGCACATTTGAGTGAGCTGATTGGATACCTGCTTATCGAGACTTATAGAAAGGGTGGTTACATCCTTATTTAGTCGATGCTTTCTCACTCGCCATGCATTTCTCATATTGCGGGCAAACAATCTGACATCAGCAGGGGCTCTTCTTTGTTGCGAAAAAGCATTAGCCAATTCTACTTTCACACTTTCAATATTAGGTAAATCTGGATTTAGAAAAACTCCTTGTTTCTTTAGGTACCTCATTAGCCAGCTTCTGGCGGCAATTGTTTCTGAGTCCAAAAAATCGAACAGCTTGGAAAATTCAGGTGGTGAAATCGGTTCATTAGTTGACATATTTCTAGCCGTTAATTTTTAAATTACATGTAATGTAACGTGTATTTTATTAGTTTGCTACCACTGGTTTAATAGGTTTTGTTATGGTAGATATGAAGAATTCCTTTACAATTTCAGTTCAACTATATGCAGCTCTTATTTTCAATGACAGGTGCAACACCAGAAACCAGATTGATACTTATTACTTGGTTGGTGCGGTTGGGGGCTAATTTTCAGTCTGGGTCTAGGGACGCATTGGCTAAGGCTTTAGGGGTTTCAAAACGAAACCTTGGGATAGCTCTCGAATACTTAGTCCGCGAAGGATACCTGTGGAAAATTAAAAGCCATTTAGGTCAACTGGAGAGAAGTAACTCAAAAATTCGCTTTGACTATGCCGTAACGAATGAATGCTTAAAGATGTGGAGTGAATGTTTTTCGAGCAGTGATTGGCAAGCTGAGTTGATATCCGTTTTGTGCGGAAAATCGTTATGGGATTCTAGAGGAAAAGGGAATGTTTCCAGATTGACGATTAACGCCCGCTTAGTCTGGGCAATCTTGCTCATGCAATCGGATAAATCTCGATATGTCATTGGTCTAGATGATTCATCTTTATCTCGAACAATGGGGATAACAGAATTGGCCTTTCGTAAGGCGATTAATATGCTGGTTGTTGAGGGGATGATCACTATCGTCGCAACTGGTATTCAGCAAAGCAAATTGCATCCATATTTACCTCCCATCTACAAGTTACAACGACAAGATCCTGGAACTAAGGTTATCAAGTTAGGGGTAACGCTATCTTGTAACTCGCTGTTACCACTGCAATGTATTAGTATGCTAGCCACCTATTATCATCGCACTTGTAAACTTAGAGAGGGGCGATACCCGATTCAAAATACGCCGCTGAGCAATGAGCAACTTTTTAAATTATCTACATTTTTTGTCGACAAGGACCTACTCGGTTGGATACATCACCTATACCTGTCCTCGATTTTCTCTTTACTTCCCATTTATGTTTCCACTGTTAGAGAAGAGCATCAGTCAAAACAAGAAGACAGTAATTCGTTACAGCGCCAACTTCGCAGCAGGCTATCAGATGCCTTATTCAGCTGTCAGTCTATTTTTCCTTTAGCACATACCCTCACTCAGGATGAACTTTCAAGTGTCGATGAAATTGGAACATTGAAGAGCTATCTTTTGGATATAGTTTCGCAGGAAACATGGTCTGCTGTTCAAGAGCTAACAGCCCCATGGCGACTGTTTAATGAATGTATAGGGAAGGATGGTCGGATCGTTGATCATAAACACCGAGAACTGATGCTTTCCATTAGCAATCCACGGACGGTCGCCGAAGATGAAGTACCGAACGACTCTAACGATGAGACACACAAAACTACTCTCGATATGAATTGGTCTGTCTCTTGTGTACTTTATGTAATAGTTCCTGATACCAATAGATATGCTGACTGTATGGTTTTTGGACAGCAGTTATTGACGTCAAGCATGGATATTAAACATCAGGACGTTCACCATGTGCAGCGATTGATCTGCGGCACTGCATAACCTAATTTGGAGATTCATTCGAGGATTACCAACTGATTTAACTAGAGAGCAAAGATATTCGCAAATATTTGATAATTCACTGGTTTTCTGAAAAAATGCGAAGAATACATCACCAACAATCGAGTTAAGCATGTCTGTTTGTTAATACTAAAGTTCTTTAGTTCTATCTTAGATGTCTAAGCCAGTACTCTCGCCAGTAAGCTGTAATTCCCAATTCAACGGTATGAACAATTGGCAGCCACCAAGGCAAGCTAACCTTTGCAAGTGATATCAGGCCCTTTGAGGGCTACTGAGTCATAATTTACCACACCCATATACGTTATGTAACTTAACCAATATGGGAACTCAACATGTCAAAACGTCATACCTCTAACACTAACCTTACCGTCATCAGCAATGGCCAATACCAAGGACTCAATGTTTATCCTAGGCCACTAAGCGCTGAATACTTAGATGCAATTTTACAGACCTTACAAGCAGCTATGAATGAGCACCCTCGTACCTTCATGGTGCGGTTTGATTTACATCTACCACAGCTTAACTTTCGCGACTCACCAACGGTTTATGATTCAACAGTGATCAGCAAGTTCTTTAAATCTCTGGATGCCAAAATCCAGCATGATAGGTTAATCAAGGGCCGTGAGGGTAAACGGGTGCATCCTTGTACTCTGCGTTATATTTGGGCAAGGGAGCGAGCATGTGCAGATACAGACCATTACCATATCGCAATCTTCCTCAATAACGATGCTTATAACCATCTCGGTAATTACAACCGAAGTGGTCAAAACTTGAGTACTAAGATTGTTGAAGCCTGGGCCAGTGCCTTGGGATTAGATGATTACAGTACTCGGCATTTAGTCCATTTCCCTGAGGATACTCCAGTTTACTATCTCAATCGTAATGCACCGAATTATCCTCAAACCTTTGCGAGTGCTTTCTTTCGCTTGAGCTATCTGGCCAAGTTAGAGACTAAGCATTATGGCGATAGAACACGTTCATTTGGTTGTAGCCGTATTTAAGCGTGGTGACAGAGTGATTAGCTTACTTAGCGCTAAATGCGGTTGCTAGTGGGGTGAGTAAAAATAAGGGAGTAAAGGGCAAGGGATTAAGGTCCCTTGCCTTTGTGCTCATAGTAGAGCAGTAGCGATATTCACAATGCAGACTTGATGACATAGTCCATTGGGGTAATCCGTCACTGATTCAGCCGTTTCAGTAGCCGGCTTCTTTTTGGTGGCGTATACACAACACTGTCAATCGTTCACCGCCATCATACTGGTACATTGTCAGATAACCCGTATCACCAAAGTCGATCAGCAGTTCCCTAAAGCTAAAGTCATTGTCATCGATAGGTCGACCAATGTCTGGATAGCTTTCCAGTTTTCTAATGGTATTGATTATGGCGCTGGCAGCCCGTTGTGCGGCAGGGGGATTTTTACTGCGAAGAAACTCACGTAAGCGTTCTAAATCACTTAATGCAGTGGCAGTGAAGACTATTTGTGGCATGTAGGGGCTGCCTTTTCATTTTCACTTCCCCAGGACTCCAGCCAACTTACCACTTCGTCACCGGTGACATGCAAGCCTGATGTCTGGTGTTCTTCCCATGCGCGTAACGCTTCTTGCTGCAAAGCTTCGCGTTTCTCTTCTCTCTCAACGTATTCACGGATCGCTTCACGCATCATCCAGTGTGATGAACGTTTACGGGTTTCGGCTAAATGCTCGACTCTTGCTTTAATATCGGCATCTAATTTAACCGACACGGGTTTGATTGTGCTCATCTGTTACTCCAGAGGTAATCCTTAGTACTACTAGGTAATACCTTAGCATAACGTGGTACAAAAAAATAATGATTACTCGGTTTACTCGTCTGCTCAAGCAACGCCATAAGCTCAAGGATGATAGAAGATAGTTTGTATCGCTTAACTGGACACTAATGTTACGCCGTCATCACGCTAATCTTCAACGTAATCGCAAGAGAGTTGAAAACGATAGCGGCGGCATGCCGCTTCGTTTATAGGTTTGGCTAATGGGTGACTGAGTACTCTCAATATTGCAGGTGAAGCATCATGACCTTAACCAATGCCATGCATCGGCTATCAGACCAGCACCGGCTTTTACACCATTGATGCCCACTTCTGCTGTCATCAACACGGTGTTTAAGCTGGTTTCTACACTGCCGGTGACGAACTTGAGCCCTGCATCGGCTATCTCACCTTGGCTTAAGCAAGTATAAGTTTCACCTAGAGTTTGACTGGTGCCTTTTAGTAAGCATTCTGCAGGCTTAGCGACAAGATCTCCAGGCGTGCCCAGCAGCGTGTTGACGTTATCGGGTAGCCCTAGGTATTCACCGGTCATTTTTATGGCGGTAGAGGCTAACACGACGTTTGCGACAGTCCCTGAAGCCAGCTTTGAAGCGGTGCTCCCCAGTAAGCCTGCTCTGGCGGAGCTTTGCAGCGCTACGTGGGTGAGATTACTGACTTGATTGGAGGTGCTACTTCCCGCTAAGCATTCATTGACGAAGTGCTCGCAATTGTTCGTAGCTACGCCGTATGGACTGTGACCCAGCTGATTGCGCGCAAGCTCAATGGCTTGATGAGGAAACGGCGTGGACTTTTTCACTCTGATCTTATGGCCACCAGCAAATTGCTGCAGATCGATTTCTTCGATGATGCCCTGTTTAGATAAGTGAATCACATTGCCATGGCCAACATAGAGGCCATGGTGTTCGGTTAAGCCAAGCGGATCGATATTGGTGACCAGATGATCACCGGGATGAAATGTATACATGGTATGTACTCCAAGAAAGCAACGCAGATACTCCTAGGTCGCATCTGCTAATGGGTTGAATCGGATGAAATGGACGTGCTGATTGACTCAGATTTCCAACTCGACAAAGTCTTTATCGATTTGCTGCTGAGTAATGCCGATATAACGCAGGGTGACCGCTTCCGATTGATGCCGCAGCATGCGCATCACCCGGCCAATGTCTTTACAGGCTTGGTACAGGTGATAGCCGCGGGTTTTACGCATCGAGTGGGTGCCCAGGGCTAACTTGATATCGTCACCGACAAAGGCAAATGCTTTGGCGACCGCGCGCCGTGTCAGTGGTTTCGCGGGGGCCTGCCGGTCTTTGGCTTGGTTCGAGCGGTGGGATTGGAACAGGTAGATATGCTCAGGGTGGCGTTGATGAATCGCCTCAATCAACGCCAGTGTCTTCGGGTTGAGCTTGATGCTGGCGCGTTTACCGGTCTTCTGCTCGATGATATTTAAGCGGTCGCCGTCGATATCGCTGAACTTGATCGCCAGTAAGTCAGAGATCCTAAGGGCCAGGTTAAGACCGATATTCCAGACATCGGCCATCTGCTCACCAAAGTGACGTTCGAGCAGGTAACTGATAAGCTTGATGGTGTCGCGGTTCTTGACCGCTTCGACTTCGTTCATGCTTGGTTCCCTCAATTGGCTATGTGATGAATGTGGGCACCAGCACATCGCCAACCCGCATGAGGCCTGTGTTGCTTGGTTCCCAAAATACCTTTGTGGGCACCAACTTTAGTCGGTGCTAACCTGAACCTGGTACACCTCCATCTTGATGTAGTTACAGAAGTTCTCCAGTAACAGTCGTACCAGGCTGTCGGCGTGCTCGAGGTAGCAACGGCCAAAGAAGCTGTTGTAGACCTGCTTCTCCTGAAACAGCACTTCCATTTCTTTCTCAAGCTCAGGGAAAGGTCCGCCGCAGTAGGCAAAGTCAGTGAAGTAGCTGAGATACCAAAACTCACCCTGGCGGTAGAGATTGATCTCTACCGGGTGATAACCGCCGTTATCAGCGCTGTAATCGGGATCGCGGTAGTTAAAGGTGACGATGTTGAGGTTAGGGTGATTGAGTGCTGCCAGTTGTCGTTCTAACACTTCATAAAAGGGCTCTGGCAGTGGCAGGATGGTTTCGCGGTGTATTTTCATGGTGGACTCCATAACAAAAAGCCCGCGAACGACAGGCGTTGCGGGCAGGGTAGGTTGTTGACGATATGGGCTTGCGGGTTTGATGTGCTTACTAGGTTGTCGAGAGATTGAATATTTGCCTTCTGGGAAGGCTGGGATTATTTGGTTATTCGTTCTTTTGCTCTTAAAACTATATTGTTACACCTGATTTTTATTAGCGTTAGTTCAGATTAGATTGTCGTATGTGACTCATAGTCAGTTGTGTCTAACGCAAAGATTTGGGAACATCCTGTCTATTGTGATGTGTAGGACTGACTATGAGTATTAAACTGGCAACAGCGGTAACGTTAAGGCAATTGCGCAATGAGGCAGGGTTAAGCCAAGAACAATTGGCAAGGCAATCAGGCATTGATCGCACTTACATATCGGGAGTTGAACGATCCGTTCGTAACATCACCATTGATT
>AACY020564179.1_pt1 | contig 27023 bp, 22 predicted proteins | sample 267378 | NCBI WGS metagenome assembly AACY02 (sample SAMN02954345, study PRJNA13694) | marine metagenome | biome: aquatic; feature: ocean; material: water; isolation source: isolated as part of a large dataset composed predominantly from surface... | reverse complement strand
CCCTAGATAATAAGCATTCGGTTACGTAAAATCGCCGCCAAAGTTAAATAAGCAGTCAGTTTATCAGCATAGGACGTGGAACTATGATAAACTGGCGCGCAAAATTCCATTGAACATTGAGAGTCGTTAATTATGTCTGATAAATTCAGTACTGTTGAACAGCAAGCAAGCTATGGTGTTCAACAGAATTCTTTTGAAGGTGTGGATATTGCTGCCGTTCAAGCAGGTTTAGCCGATGCATTTGCTGGCGTGGAAAGCGCTGTATCTATGCAAGATATGCAAGTTGCATTCACTGAGATCAGCCGTCGCATTCAAGCGGCTCAAGAGCAAGCTGCAGCAGAAGCTTCTGCCGAAGGCGAAGCCTTTTTAGCTGAAAACGCTAAGCGTGCAGGCGTGATCGTGACTGACTCTGGTCTGCAATACGAAGTATTAGTTCAAGGTAGCGGTGCAAAACCAACCTACGAAGACACAGTGCGTACTCACTACCATGGTTCTTTCATCAATGGTGACGTGTTCGACAGCTCTGTAGTACGTGGTCAACCAGCTGAATTCCCAGTATCTGGCGTTATCGCTGGCTGGACTGAAGCTCTGCAACTGATGCCAGTAGGTACCAAGTTAAAGTTATTCGTTCCACATCACTTAGCATACGGTGAGCGTGGTGCGGGTGCTTCTATTCCTCCATACTCAACGTTAGTATTCGAAGTCGAGTTATTAGACATCGTCTAATGTGATTGAAACGCCTAAGCCAGTCTTAGGCGTTTTTGTATGGAAGTGATGAACAGGTTTGAGGAGATTGAAATGGGTGGACAAGTGAGAGTTGCAATTGTCGGTGCGGGTGGACGCATGGGACGGACTCTTATTGAATCGGCTTATCATCAAGAGCACATTCGCTTAGGTGCCGCCATTGAGCGTCCCGGTTCAAGCTTAGTCGGCGTGGATGCAGGCGAACTCGTCGGTGTGGGTAAGTTAAATGTCATTATCATGGATTCGCTCGACTATGCGACCGATGACTTTGATGTGCTGATTGATTTTACTGCGCCAGAGGCCAGTATTGTCCATTTAGACTGGTGTGTGCGCCATAAGAAAGCCATGGTGATCGGCACAACTGGTTTCAATCATGCTCAAAAAGAACAGATCAATGCCTTTGCCGAGCAAACGCCGGTGGTGATGGCGCCGAATATGTCTGTGGGTGTCAATCTGATGTGGAAATTGCTCGAATTGGCCGCTGAGGTCATGGGCGATTACACCGATATCGAAATTATCGAAGGTCACCACAGATATAAGAAAGACGCGCCATCTGGCACGGCATTAAAAATGGGTGAAGTGATTGCTAAGACCTTAGGTCGTGATCTTGAAAAATGCGCCGTCTATGGCCGCGAAGGGATCACTGGCGAGCGCGACCGTGAAACTATCGGTTTTGCGACTGTGCGCGCGGGCGACTTAGTCGGTGAGCATACCGCCATGTTTGCCGATATCGGTGAGCGTTTAGAGATCACCCATAAAGCCTCTAGTCGTATGACCTTTGCTAATGGCGCTATGCGTGCCGCCTATTGGTTAGTGGAGCAAAAACCGGGTCTGTATGACATGCAGCAGGTATTAGGTTTGAATTAACAGAAAAAACGCCATATTGGCGTTTTTTTTTGCACTCAGATGCCAAGGTGTAGACGAGTTTGGATTTATCCTGTAAACTCGCTGGAATTTGTCAAAATTTCGTAAATAAGCGGAAATTGGTATCTTAACATAGCATAAAAACATTATATTTCAGTGGCTTGGCTCTTTATGGAGGTCGCGTTGACAAAGTCTGCCTTACTCGTACTCGAAGATGGAACCGTATTCACTGGCACAGCAATTGGTGCCGATGGTCTCTCTGTTGGTGAAGTTGTTTTTAACACTTCCATGACAGGATACCAAGAAATTTTAACTGATCCCTCTTATTCACGCCAAATAGTAACTTTAACCTACCCCCACATTGGTAACACTGGTACCAATAATGAAGACGTCGAATCCAATGGGGTTCATGCTTGTGGTTTAATCATTCGCGATCTTCCACTCGTAGCAAGTAGTTTCCGCAATCAGCAAACCCTCAGTGATTATCTCAAAGCAAACAACGTTGTTGGCATCGCAGATATCGATACTCGTAAATTAACTCGAATCCTCCGTGAAAAAGGTGCCCAAGCGGGTTGCATCATGGCGGGTGCTGACTTAGATGAAGCGAAAGCACTGGCTGCGGCTAAAGCCTTCCCGGGTTTAAAGGGCATGGATTTAGCAAAAGAAGTGACTACTGATAAAGCCTACCCATGGCGTAAAGGTAGCTGGCGTTTAGTGGGCGGCTTACCTGAGGATACGCCAGCCGAAGCGTTGAAGTACAAAGTCGTTGCCTACGATTATGGTGTTAAGCAAAACATCCTGCGTATGTTGGTTGACCGTCGCTGTGACGTCACCGTTGTTCCGGCAAAAACATCGGCTGCTGAAGTGTTAGCGATGAACCCAGACGGTGTGTTCCTCTCTAACGGCCCTGGCGACCCAGAGCCATGCGACTACGCTATCGAAGCGATTCAACAAATCCTGAAAACCGATACGCCGATTTTCGGTATCTGTTTAGGCCACCAGTTACTGGCATTGGCATCAGGCGCGAAAACCTTAAAGATGAAGTTTGGTCACCACGGTGCTAACCACCCAGTGAGCAATATCGAAAAAGGTAACGTGATGATCACCAGCCAAAACCACGGTTTTGCTGCCGATGAAGCCACATTACCTGCCAATATCAAAGTGACTCACAAGTCACTGTTCGATGGTTCACTGCAAGGTATCCATCTGACGGACAAGCCTGCGTTTAGCTTCCAAGGTCACCCTGAAGCGAGCCCAGGTCCGAACGATGCGGCCCCACTGTTCGATCACTTTATCGAGCTTATTGAACAATACCGTCAGAACGCTAAGTAATACGCAAGCTAGGAGAAGAGAGAAGCAATGCCAAAACGTACAGATATAAAGAGTATTCTTATCCTAGGTGCAGGCCCAATTGTTATTGGTCAGGCGTGTGAATTCGACTATTCAGGCGCTCAAGCCTGTAAAGCCCTGCGTGAAGAAGGTTACCGCGTCATTCTGGTGAACTCTAACCCTGCCACCATTATGACCGACCCTGAAATGGCCGATGCCACTTACATCGAGCCAATCCAATGGGAAGTGGTACGTAACATTATCGCCAAAGAACGTCCTGATGCGATTCTGCCAACCATGGGCGGTCAAACCGCGCTGAACTGCGCCCTTGAGCTTGAAGCTAAAGGCGTACTGGCTGAATTCAACGTTGAAATGATCGGTGCAACCGCCGATGCGATTGATAAAGCAGAAGACCGTAGCCGCTTTGACAAAGCCATGAAGAGCATTGGCTTAGAGTGTCCACGTGCGGGCATCGCCCACAGCATGGAAGAAGCCTATGGTGTACTCGACCTCGTTGGTTTCCCTTGTATTATCCGTCCATCATTCACTATGGGTGGCTCGGGCGGTGGTATCGCCTACAACAAGGAAGAGTTCGAAGAAATCTGTTCTCAAGGTTTAGATTTATCGCCAACTAAAGAGCTACTCATCGACGAGAGCTTAATTGGTTGGAAAGAATACGAGATGGAAGTGGTTCGTGACCGTAACGACAACTGTATCATCGTCTGTTCTATCGAAAACTTCGACCCAATGGGCGTGCACACCGGTGACTCTATTACTGTTGCGCCAGCACAAACCCTGACAGACAAAGAATACCAGCTGATGCGTAACGCCTCTATGGCGGTACTGCGTGAGATTGGTGTTGAAACCGGTGGTTCGAACGTACAGTTTGGTATCAACCCGAAAGATGGCCGTATGGTGATCATCGAGATGAACCCACGTGTATCACGTTCATCGGCACTGGCGTCTAAAGCAACGGGCTTCCCAATCGCGAAAATCGCCGCCAAGTTAGCGGTCGGTTTCACCCTCGATGAGCTGATGAACGACATCACTGGCGGCCGTACCCCAGCGTCATTCGAGCCAGCCATCGACTACGTCGTGACTAAAGTACCTCGCTTTAACTTTGAAAAGTTTGCTGGCTCAAACGATCGCTTAACCACTCAGATGAAGTCAGTGGGCGAAGTGATGGCGATTGGCCGTACTTTCCAAGAGTCACTGCAAAAAGCCCTGCGCGGTTTAGAAGTGAGCCGTCACGGTTTTGACCCAATCACTGACTTAACCAAACCCGATGCCTTAGCGCGTATTCGCCTCGAGCTGAAAGAGCCAGGCTGTGACCGTATTTGGTACATCGCCGATGCTATGCGTGCGGGTTTAACTCTGGATGAAATCTTCCGTTTAACCAACATCGACCCATGGTTCCTAGTTCAGATTGAAGAGCTGATTAAGCTAGAAGGCCAAGTGGCCGAAGGCGGTTTAGCCGGTCTTAACGAAGAGCTGCTGCGTAAGCTTAAGCGTAAAGGTTTTGCCGATGCGCGTCTGGCGGCGGTCCTTGGCGTAAACGAGACTGAAGTCCGTAAACTGCGTGACCGTTTCGACATCCACCCAGTTTACAAGCGCGTAGATACCTGCGCGGCTGAATTTGCCACCGACACCGCTTACATGTACTCAACCTATGAGGAAGAGTGTGAAGCGAACCCATCTGACCGTGAAAAAATCATGGTGTTAGGTGGCGGTCCAAACCGTATCGGTCAAGGTATCGAATTCGACTACTGCTGTGTGCACGCGGCATTAGCCCTGCGTGAAGACGGTTATGAAACCATCATGGTGAACTGTAACCCTGAAACCGTTTCTACCGACTACGACACCTCAGATCGTCTGTACTTCGAACCTGTTACTTTAGAAGACGTGTTAGAAATCGTCCGTATCGAGAAGCCAAAGGGCGTTATCGTACAGTACGGTGGTCAAACGCCGCTGAAACTGGCTCGCGCCCTTGAGGCGGCTGGTGTGCCCATTATTGGTACTAGCCCAGATGCGATTGACCGCGCAGAAGACCGTGAGCGTTTCCAGCAAGCGATTCAACGTCTGGAAATGAAGCAACCTGAAAACGATACAGTCACCACCGTTGAAGGTGCCGTGATTGCCGCTGAGCGTATCGGTTATCCATTAGTTGTTCGTCCATCCTACGTACTGGGCGGCCGCGCGATGGAAATCGTTTACGACCAACAAGATTTACTGCGCTACTTCAACGAAGCGGTCAGCGTATCTAACGCTTCGCCAGTACTGTTAGACCACTTCCTAGACGATGCTATCGAAGTGGATATCGACGCAGTATGTGACGGTGAAACCGTGGTTATCGGCGCGATTATGGAGCATATCGAGCAGGCGGGGGTTCACTCAGGTGACTCTGGTTGTTCACTGCCTCCTTACACCTTAAGCCAAGCTATCCAAGACGAAATGCGCGTACAAGTGCGTAAGCTTGCGATGGAGCTGGGTGTTGTCGGTCTGATGAACGTACAGTTTGCCGTGAAGAATAACGAAATCTACATGATTGAAGTTAACCCACGTGCAGCGCGTACCGTGCCATTCGTATCGAAAGCGACAGGTGTGCCGTTAGCTAAGATTGCCGCCCGTGTGATGGCGGGTCAAAGCTTGAAGGCGCAAAACTTCACTCAAGAAGTGATCCCACCTTTCTACTCAGTGAAAGAAGTGGTACTGCCATTTAACAAGTTCCCTGGCGTTGACCCACTGTTAGGCCCTGAAATGCGCTCAACAGGTGAGGTGATGGGTGTGGGCGATACCTTCGCCGAAGCCTATGCTAAGGCGCAGTTAGGTGCGACTTCTGAAGTGCCTAAGTCTGGTCGTGCTCTGTTGTCTGTGCGTAACAGCGACAAGAAACGTGTTGCCGACTTAGCTGCTAAATTGATTGAGCTGGGTTATCAAATCGATGCCACCCACGGTACTGCGGTTATCCTAGGTGAAGCGGGTATCAACCCACGCTTAGTGAACAAGGTACACGAAGGCCGTCCACACATTCTTGACCGTATCAAGAACGGTGAGTACACCTATATAGTGAACACCACCGAAGGCCGTCAAGCGATTGAAGACTCTCGTCAATTACGTCGCGGTGCACTGCGTTACAAAGTGAACTACACCACGACCATGAACGCGGCATTTGCGACTTGTATGGCGCACGCTGCGGACGACCGCACTAACGTGACCTCAGTGCAAGAGCTGCATCAGCGCGTATTGGCTAAATAAGCCATAAGCCTCAGTAATCAAAAGGCCGGATAACTTAAGTTATCCGGCCTTTGTTTTTGCGCTCAAAAACTTACACTCAAAATTTATTGCCCAATGCGCTCGGTTTCCATTGGCGGCGCATCATTGGGCAGCCAGTGGTGATAGATTTGTGCAAAGGTGCCATCGGCCTTAATGCTGATAAGTGCCTCTTTCCATTTATCGATTTCTTCACTTGGTGTTCCCTTCGAAAAGGCAATGTACAGATGATTCGCACTTATAGTGTAGAGGGATTTGACATCATCAATACTCGCGCCCGCTTCGGCCAGAATACTGGGGGCGGTAAGATTGGCGTTACACCAGAGATCGATTCGACGTTTCATCAGTTGCTTAGCGCTCAGTAGTGGCGTCGATGAGGGGGCGAGATTCGTCAAACCATGATCCATTAATAATTGTTCTTCAACGGAGGAGCGATACACTCCTATAGCTTTAGCCTGTTTAGCATCATCAATCGAGCTAATGTTGAGTTGACTGTTTTTGAGTGCGTAGAAGTTTGTCGTGCCAACGGCGACTGGGCCTATCATACTAAACAGCTGTTCTCGCTCGGGGGTACGAGTCATAGTAAACAGCACTGTATTAGCTTGTTCCGTCATGATTTTCCAGCCGCGTGCCCAGGGCACCACCTTGATGGGATCCTGATTATTTACGCGCTTTTGAATTTCTTGCACCACTTGCACCGCTAAACCATCGGCTTTACCGTCGACGGAAAAGCTAATGGGAGCCCATTCTTCGGTATAAATATTCAGTGTGGCTGCTACGCGCAAGGGAAAGGCGCCAACGGTGAGTAATAGTAGTAGGCCTGTGAAAAATTTCATTAATAACCCTAAAAAAATTAGAACGTTATATTAGAGTCTCACGGCGTGCTCTGAATGAATTAAAGATGATAAGTGTACGGCTATCAATAGCTAACCGAGATTATTTTGTAAATAGCAATGTGAAAAAGGTATCTCGGCTAAGCCACTAATTTGCCTTTTATAGGATAAATAAACCCAAAGAGCAGCGAGTGCTCTTTGGGGAACTAAAATCCATTAACGCTGATACACATCATGCATCAAATGGTCTATGCACTGGACTACCCGCATACTGGCGTCTTCCATCACATGGAGTTGTTTAACCATGTCGGACAAGTTGCCTTTTTGTCTCGCTGCCAACGCCGCTTTACCCGCATCGTGCACCGCTTTATGGGGAGCGTCGAGGGCTTTAAAGTTGCTTAAATGCTGATAATTTTCCGCGCCAAATCCTTTGAAATACCATTGGCCTAAGCGACATTCGGTATGTGAATTAACGCTATGATCATGCTTTGGTTTTTCAATTAGTTGGTAAACATTACTCTTCCAGACTGCATGGTCGAGTTTAGTGGTGTTGAGGAAAGAGGTGGTCGCGGCATTATGGATCACCTGCTGCATTTTATGTGACCGCTGAAGGACATCCTCAACCACGTGGCCGATTTGTGTCGATGAGGCGGCGATATCGCTGGCACTGGATTGATTGGTATGAACAATATTTTTAATCTCGCTTGCTTGGGTAACTATCTGTTTTACCAACTTTTCAATCTGGCTGCTGGCCTCGTGAGCCTTACTCGCTAGTTGCCTAACTTCGTCGGCGACCACGGCAAAACCGCGGCCTGCTTCGCCCGCGCGGGCAGCTTCAATGGCGGCATTGAGGGCAAGTAGGTTGGTTTGCTCTGAGATCCCTTGAATGGCAGAAACAAACTGGTTGATGGAGGCTGTCGTGCCATTAAGAGCGGTCACGGCTTCCATGCTTTGGCTCGCTTGAGTGTTTATCTCATGTGCCCTTTGGCCTAAGTTCGCAATGGCGAGCCTAGTTTGATCGAAAATGGCATCAAGTTCGGAGAGAGAATCCTTTTCTTCGGTGAGTTGAGTCGCACTGCTCGCTAGGCCATCTCGGATCGCATTTAACATTTCGCCGCCCTGATTTTGACAGGCTATGACCTCGGTAAACAGATCGGCCGCTTGGCGTGACTGTTGTTTCATTGTTTCGTGTTCATGGATGATGGTTTTTAGTTCATCTAATTCTTGTTTATGCTGCTGTTGTAATTGAATGAGCTGTTGCTTGAGTGCGTTATTTTCAGACTTGAGTTGAGAGTTAAACCACATATAAACCTCTAGTTATTGTTATGGCGACAGCTTATTAATTTTATGGTGCAACCCCAGCGAGGTTGAAATGAATCGCAAGCTGCTGGTGGTTAAATATTAGTGTATGCCCAAGCTTCATTGATAAAAGAACAGTGGATTTATGAGCTTGAGCAAATAAATGCTTAATAATGAGGGAATACAAGTCAGTTATTGCTGAATACCTTGTATTCCCATCATCAATCTTGAGCTTAGATCAGTGCCGTTATCCTTTAGACGAGTGTATTGAACAACGGCACTTTAAGTCTCAATTTACCTATGCCGTCGGTAAGTCGAGCAGCATAGTGGCAATACTAAAGTAAACCAGCACACCAATGATATCGGCTATTGAGGTGATAAGTGGCGCACTGGCTGAAGCCGGATCCATTTTTAACTTGCTGAGTAAAAAGGGCAGTGACATACCAATCAGGCTGCCAATAATGACCACAATTTGCATAGTCAGTGCGACAACTAGAGCAATTTCAGGGCCGCCGCGCCAGAAACCGAGCAAGGACACCGCCAGTGCCATGCTGGCGCCGAGTAAACCCGCAACTCCTAACTCGCGCCCTAGTAGTGAGAGCCAATCCTTGAGTATCACTTCGCCCGTGGCTAATCCCCGCACCATTAAGGTAGCGGATTGCGAGCCAGCATTACCGCCGCTGTCGATAAGTAAAGGCAGAAAGAACACTAAAGACACATAGCTCGAAATCGTATCTTCGAAAAAGGCGATACCTGCTCCCGAGAAGATATTGCCAAAGACCAAAATCACCAACCAGACTACACGCTTACGGTAGAGTAGCCCTATGCTTGCAGTCTTTAAATTGTGTTCGATATTGCCTATGGCCGCGGTTTTGGTGAACTCGAGATCGGCCTGCGAGCTGGCAATGTCCATCGCATCGTCATAGGTCACAATTCCCACCAATTGCCCCTTGCCATTGATGATGGGCAAAGCTAGCAGATCGTAATGGGCGATCATCTGCACTGCTTCTTGGCATTGGGCGTTGGCATCCAAGGCAATGGGGTTGGGCTTCATAAAATCGACCACCCGTTCTTCTGGCTGGGCCAGCAGTAATTGCCGTAGCGAGACGGTACCAATTAAGCGCCCCAACATATCAACCACATAGGCTTGATATATGGTTTCTTTGTCGGCGGTTTCCGTGCGAAGCATATCAATCGCTTGGGCGGCGGTATGTCGACTATTGAGTAAGGTGTAATCCGATGTCATCGCCGCACCGACCTTGGTTTTATCGTAGGCGGCTAAGGTGCGCAGATCTTCCCGTTTAGCCAGCGCTAGCACTGGCAAGAAGAGTTGTTGCTGCTTAGGTTCGAGCAGATTGTAGAGATCGGCGCGCTCATCCGCCGCCATCGTCAGCAAGAGCGACGATAGTGTGGCTTTATCAAGCTGTTGCACTAATGCGGCTTGCTGCTCATCGCTTAAATAGCGCAGTAAATCGGCGGCAACTTTTGCCGGTGCCAGTTGCAAAAATACTAATTGTTGTGACTGACTAAAGGTGCTGAGCGCGGCGGCAATGTCCGCGGGATGGCGCTTTTTGGCCAAGGCGACCATGCTCGCGCTGTCGCGTTGTTCTAAGATAATTTGCAGGGCTAAGATGATTTGCTTAGTGTTTTTTTGGTTGTTGTTCATGTTCATAGGTCATTCTCCCAACGAGCTATTAGTCAAAGAAAAAAGTGATATCTGCACCGAATTGCTGGGCATTTCCCTTAAGGTCGTTGCCTAGGCTGAATTCGAGTTGCAACTGTCTTTTGAGTAACCATTGATAGGCAAGTCGGTAGGCGTGTGCCTCGGGTGCCTTGCGATAAATTTCGCCGACCCACTGCTGATCTTCACTCGGCGCTAGGGCAATGGCGATGCCTGCGATCAGTTGCGGCGACTGGGCCGCGTGTTGATAAAAGCCCAAATTGCTATAAAAGCGTAAATTCTGCTCCACCATCTGATATCCCATAATGCCGAGCACTTCTGCGGCAATGGGGTGATTGTCTTGATGATGGTGTTGCAGATTCATGGCCAGCGTGCTCTGCCAAGGGCCGGTGCCAACGTGCAAGGGCAATTTAATGCCCAGCTCGGTTTGCTGTTGGTTATTGCTGCTGTCTGCTTGATCTTCAACGCTTAGATGTTGATTTTCAAACCCTAAGTGCCATTCCCATTGTCCTTGGTTGCAGGTCGCCGCCGTTTTGAGCGTTGTCGCAGAGTGATCAGACCTAGGTTGTTGCCAGCCGAGTTGCTGCTCGCAACGTTCAGCGATGCCGGGATCATCAAGATCCAGCAATGAAGCGTTTGCCGTGACACTAAGGCATAGCCCAAATAGGGCCAAAGGTTGCCGAGCTAAGGTGGATGTATGCTTGATATAAGGCATAGGTAAACTCCCAAAGTAAGGGAAGCCTACTGGGGCAAAACATGCGTGAAGATGTATTCAATGGCCAGCACTCTAGCTCCAGCGCAAGGCCGGATAAAACCAATAGCCGAGCGCAAGCGCGGGCATGATTGGCCATGAGTAAAGGCTTAAATTGAATATATGGGAGTGGAGTGAGGAAGCGTCACGCTACTACCCTGCCTAGCAGGTAGCAGCAAAAACATTGCGGGCTAGTGCTAGGTGTTTAATCCTGTCACTTGGACAGGGCATCTACTGTCACTTATGTGTGTGCCCACAGTGGGTCTCCGCAATGATAAAAGTGGCTAGATTCTAAACCGCGAAAACGCAAAGTCAAACCCGAACGCCAATTCGCTATGTTTACGTTTGAATATGGTTTTTATTTTTGGGTGAATTGAGTTGGTTGGTTTTAATCTTGTTGTATCTTGGTGATTAAATGTTCTCTGCGAGTGGGGTTGTTGTTGGTTTTGTGGGCTTTCCTGCCTAGGTCGCTGGTGGCAATGAGCATGCTGTGATTGATGACTCAATCGATTTAGGTATAACCTTGGGTATCACGCCTTAAGATGGCATCTCTTGCCTAAGTTGTTGGGTAAAGAGATATTTTGACGCGAAAATCCGTTAAAGGCGCTCTTGAGTGCATGATTTGGCTAAAGAGGAATAATACTGTGGCGCAGCATTCCCCAGAATTGTCGAGTTCGACCGAGGCAACGCAATCGAATATTAAAATTGCGACCGTGAATCTATTTAACTTTATCGAGCCGCCCTCAGCCTTTTACGATTTTGAGAATATCTATAGCCACGGCCAATGGCAGAAAAAGTGCCAGTGGTTTAGCGAGTTATTGAATCAACATCATCCGGATATTGTCGGGTTTCAGGAGGTGTTTAGCCCCGAACCGTTACGCCAGCTTGCGTTGCAGCAGGGACTCACTCACTTTGCGGTGGTCGATAGCGCGACCTTAGTCAGTGACTATATCTACCAAAGCCCTGTGGTGGCCTTGGCGTCTCGCTTCCCTATCCTTGAGGTATACGCCATTGAACCAGAGGCGCACTTAGTGGCGGCGATGGGGCTGTCGAGCGAATTTAGCTTTAGCCGTAAAGTGTTACGGGCGACGGTGGTTGTGCCGCAGATTGGCCCCTGTGATTGTTATGTGGTGCATTTTAAATCTAAGCGGCCGGGATTAGCCTTAGAGCCGCATCCTTTGGGCTTGTCGTTAAATGCGCCGTCGGATCTTAAGTTACACGCAGAGACTAAGTTATTAACCGAACAGGCCCTCGGGCGTTGGGCCTCAACCATGCAGCGGGGCGCCGAGGCGGCATTGCTGTTCCATGCCATACTCGCCAGAAGACAGAGTGCCAAATATCCGGTGATCCTGATGGGGGATTTTAACGATAGTTTGTCCTTAGGCGCGTTAGATGCGTTAACGCTCCAAGGCGAAGCGCTGCACAGTAACGATATTAAAGCCGCTGGGCTTGGGCATTTATCCGATGCGGCGTTAGCGCAAGTGTTTGGCCACTATCGATTACAAGATGCCTATGAGCTGTTTATCGAAGCCAATGTAGCTGATAACGCCGTCCATTACCGGGAGCATAGGGCGCCTACCCATTACTATGGCCCTAAAGGATCTGTGCTGGACTATGTGTTGCTTTCCAATGAGTTTGATGCCAGCGATAGCCGCAGTTTGGCGCAGGTGGTGGATTATCAGACCTGTGATAGACACTTAGTCAGGCCGGAATATGAGCGTGATGCCTATAGCACCGACCATGCGCCCGTGATGGTGGAATTAGCACTGCGGCGTTAGCATCTCAAACTTTAATCGTTCGGCTGAACACTCAATATCAAGCCTAATTGAAACCAAGCTTGCAGTGCTTGTAACAGCTGTTGCATGGCCTCTTCTGGCGCAAAAAAGTTCAGCATCAATTCGCATTGCTCGGCAATATTGGCCCCGTGAATAAATCCTTGAATCAAGGCTAATTGGTATTCTGCAAGGGAGATAAACTCCGTTAAACGGCTCTCGCCGCGCCAGAGTAGCCATGCGCGTTTACCTTGATAATCGGGCGCGGGCGGGACTTGTTGATGCTTTAAGGCTTGCCAGGTTTCTACCGCATTGCTGGCACATTCAAATAGCTGCACGCTAGGGTGAAAACGCAGTTGGCAATAGGGCCAAGCATCGGCGGGTAAAGATTGCAGCGCCGCAAAGCTTGCGCGTTGTTCATCCTTGGCATCGAAGACGTTGATTAGGCGGCGCTCGAATCTGGCGATATCGCTGATAATCGGATACTGACTAAAAAAAGCGTCGCTGGCTAAGTAGTCGGGCAGGGCATCGGCAAATTGGCGTAGCGAGGTAAAACGTGAGGGCTGGTGGGCGATATAGCCATTGGCCATCCGCGCGAATAAGTCATCGCCTAAATACAGGCCGAGTATTTCATGGTCGGTATCGAGGACTTCGGTTAAGCGAATGCGATAGGCATTGGCGTAAATCTGCATGCGGATATCACGGCCAACGCCGCCTTGCTCGGCAACTCTGTCACTAAAGGGTTTCTCTATGGTTTCTGGTATCGGCATTTGGGCGGCGCTTGCCAGCAGATAATCCATAAACTGCTGTTGGATCTCACGAAGTTGACTCATGCCACCGTCTCCTGCCGCGGTCTGTAAAGCAGAGGATGGGACTCGCCTAACGTGGTACGGGCGATATTGCGGGCAATCGCCAATTCGGCTTCTAATGCATTAAATTCGGGGATATTGGCATCGCGCTCGATCATAGTGCTGACGCCACCAAAGCGGGTTAATGCCTGCCGATACAGTTCCCACACACTGGGGCAAACGTCGTGATCATGGGTGTCGATAACATAGTCGCCGTAATCCGAGTGGCCCGCTAAGTGAAATTGTTGCACCCGATTAGGTGCGATTTGCAGCAGATAATCCTCAGGGGGGAACTGATGGTTACGGGCGCTGACGTAGATGTTGTTGATGTCTAACAGCAATAGGCAATCGGCCTCCTCGGCTACCGCATTAACAAATTGCCATTCATTCATGGTCGAATCTTGGTAGGACAAATAGCTGGAGACGTTTTCCATCAGAATGCGGCGACCTAAAAAGTCCTGCACTATGCCGATGCGCTCGGCCACGTGTCTGACGGTTTCTTCGGTGTAGGGTAGGGGCAGTAAGTCATGGCTATTGATGCCGTGAATAGAGGTCCAGCAAATATGATCCGAAATCCATTTAGGCTGCACTTCATTGGCAAGTTGTTTTAGCGCCTTAAGATAATCCATATTCAGCGGATCTGTACTGCCGATGGATAAAGATACGCCGTGCATCACCAGCGGATAACGCTCGGCAATCTCACTCAGGTAATAGCGGGGTTTTCCGCCCGCGACCATAAAGTTTTCCGAGAGTATCTCGAACCAGTCGACCTCGGGCTGATGCCTAAGCACATGATCGAAGTGCTGGGTTCGCAGTCCTAAACCAAAACCTAGGGTGGGGTGAGTGAGACTCTGCTTATCCATGTATAAACCTTATGTTGACTGAGTGGCAGAAGCGACCCACATTCCGACCGCTTCTTTATCGATAAACACCTATTTGTCTTAGGCGCCGACTTTACCGCCTAAGTCGCCACAGGCTTTAGCTGGGGTGGCGACAAAACCACTGCCTTTACAGCTGGCGTGTCCGGCGCAGGCATTGTCTGCGGTTTTGCAGTCGTTATGGCCTTTACAGGTATTAATGCCATAGCAGTGCACTAGCTCGGTATTGGCGATTTTGCCTACCCAATCATCGGCCACTTTGCCGCCGACATCGCCACAACTTTTGGATGGCATAGCCACAAATCCACTGCCTTTACAGCTGGCGTGGCCGGCGCAGGCGTTATCTGCGGTTTTACAGTCGTTATGGCCTTTACAGGTATTCACGCCATAACAGTGGACGAGGTCGCTACTGTCGGCGCTGGTCATGGGTTCTGCTGCATTGACTTGGCTTGCCATACCAGCCATGGCCATAGCAAGTGCTGCACCTGAAAGTGCGGTTTGGGCTTTCTTATTCATGGTCTCTTCCTTTACATATCTGACGATATGAGTATCTTGTTGATTAGCTTGCTTTTATAACGACAGCACCAATAGGCAGCATATAAAGCGGGTGGATAAATACAGGAATAAGCCTAGTTGCTTGTGCAGCTTTTGCTTAAGTCCTGTTACTGGAATAAGACCTTAAGGGAGGAGAATATCTTTCAGGGAAATCCTGTTTATCTCGTCGATAATCGCGCTGGCTTGCCAAAAATCGGCTGTGGTAAGTGGGTTTGGCGGCGAAAAATAAGCTATGATCGCCATCACTTAGCGCTGCACTATCACGCGTTGTTTGCGGTGGATGGCTCGCGCTCAAACGATATTAGGTATATTATCCGCTTCCATTTTTTGAAGACGGTGCCTGACGAACTTAACGCAGTTTGTTGTGGCGGTTCAATTTAGCAAGGCGGTACTTTTTTAAGGCGGTACTATGGCAGTCAGAATCAAACTTAAACCCGGTCGCGAAAAGTCCCTTGAGCGTCGTCATCCTTGGGTCTTTTCCAACGGGATCCACAACGTTAAAGGTAAGCCCGAAGCGGGCGAGACCGTCGATGTGGTTGCCCATGATGGTCATTGGTTGGGCCGTGGTGCCTGGTCTCCTGAGTCTCAAATCCAAGTGCGGATTTGGACTTTTGATCGCGAAGAAGAAATCGACCGTGAGTTTTTTAAGCGCCGTATTCTGCGTGCCCAAGCGGGACGCGACGATCTCATTCGTGAACAAGGCTTAACCGGTTACCGTTTAATTGCCGCTGAGTCCGATGGTTTGCCCGGTATTACCATTGATAAATACGCCAATGTGTTGGTCTGCCAACTGCTGAGCATGGGCGCCGATGTATGGCGTGACACTATTGTCGATGTGCTCGCCGAGCTGTACCCCGATTGCGCGATTTACGAGCGCTCTGACGTCGATTCCCGTAAGAAAGAAGGCTTGGCCTCTACCATGGGCTTACTCCATGGCACGCTGCCTGAGATGCCCGTCATTATTGAAGAAAACGGTATCAAGATTGCCGTCGATGTGACTAAGGGTCATAAGACTGGTTTCTACCTCGACCAGCGCGACAACCGTGCCATGGCGGCGCGGTTTGTGAAGGGCAAATCGGTTCTGAACTGTTTTTGCTACACGGGTACCTTTGGTCTGTACGCCGCTAAGGCGGGCGCGGCCAGCATTGAAAACGTCGATGTATCGGCGCTTGCCCTCGATACCGCGCGTTTGAACATGCGAGTCAATGGCTTAAATGATGACAATGTGCATTACAACGAAGCCGATGTGTTTAAGTTGCTACGTCAGTACCGCGATGAGGGTAAAACCTTCGATGTGATCGTACTCGACCCGCCAAAGTTTGCCGACAATAAGTCGCAGCTCAATGGCGCCTGCCGTGGCTATAAAGATATCAATATGATTGCGCTGCAATTATTAAATCCGGGCGGGGTGCTGTTGACCTTCTCTTGCTCGGGATTAATGCCTGCGGATCTGTTCCAAAAAATCGTTGCCGATGCGGCGCTAGATGCCAAACGTGAGATCCAATTTATCGAGCGTTTAAGCCAGGCGAGCGATCACCCGATTGGCAGCGCCTTCCCAGAAGGTTTTTACCTCAAGGGCTTAGTGGCTCGAGTGTGGTAATCGCTTAATAGCCTTAGTGTCATAAAAAATGAGGGTCATAAAAAATGCCGGTGCAACTGCACCGGCATTTTTGTTTCTCGCATGGGAGTCTTTTGACTCACCTTGCCTTAAGCGGTAAAGGTTTTTACACCTTCAGGGGTGCCAACCAATAACACATCGGCGCCGCGTTTTGCGAACAGGCCGTTGGTGACTACGCCGACGATGGCGTTGATCTTCTCTTCTAATTCCTTAGGATTGATGATCTTAAGGTTGTAAACGTCGAGGATCACGTTGCCGTTATCCGTGACAACGCCTTCACGGTACACAGGGTCGCCGCCGAGTTTGACCAGTTCACGGGCCACGTAAGAGCGCGCCATTGGGATCACTTCAACGGGCAGTGGGAATTCACCCAAAATATCCACTTGTTTAGTGTTATCCACGATACAGACAAACTTTTCAGCCACAGCCGCAACGATTTTCTCGCGGGTTAATGCCGCGCCGCCGCCTTTGATCATGTCCATATGGCCGTTGATTTCATCGGCACCATCGACATACACAGATAATTTATCGACGCTGTTTAAGTCATAAACTGGGATGCCAAGGGCTTTCATCTTTTGGGTTGAGGCTTCAGAGCTTGATACCGCACCTTCAATATCGGCCTTCATGGTGGCGAGGGCATCGATAAAGTGATTGACGGTTGAGCCTGTGCCTACACCCACAATGCTGTCTTTCTCAACGTATTTGAGAGCAGCCCAGCCAGCGGCTTTTTTCATTTCATCTTGAGTCATGTTGACATCCTGTAATGGCAAATGAGTAAAAAATTCTGGGCTTAGTATACTCTTTTCCATCAAAGTGTGTGGTGCTATTGCACTGTAGCTGTGATCTTGGGCGGTGATCTCGTGCAGTGTCCTGTTTACAGTGCTTACAGATTTAATCACTCAGCGAACTCGTTAAAATAAGTGATGCGCCTAAGATAAAGCCCATTTCGCTATTGACGATTCGCTAGGCGGGCTTAATCTAACTAAGTTACTATGGTGAAAGCAGAATTGGTGAAAGCAGAATTGATAAGAACAGCATTATTTATTTAAGGGAGTATGTATGGCAGGGGCGAGTTTATTAACCTTACTCGATGATATTGCGTCCATATTGGATGACGTGGCGGTGATGAGTAAGGTCGCGGCCAAGAAAACCGCTGGGGTATTAGGGGACGATTTGGCCTTAAACGCCCAGCAAGTCACAGGTGTGAGTGCCGATCGTGAATTACCCGTGGTTTGGGCGGTCGCCTTAGGCTCGTTTCGCAATAAATTGATTTTAGTGCCCGCGGCCATGTTGATCAGCGCCTTTATTCCTTGGGCGGTGACCCCTTTATTGATGTTCGGCGGCTTGTTTTTATGTTTTGAAGGCTTTGAGAAATTACACCACAGCTATAGCCATCGAAAAGACAAACATGCGGAGCAGACCGAATCTGACTTACCCGAGATAAGCGATCTGGCGGCCTATGAGAAGGAAAAGGTGAAGGGCGCGATCCGCACCGACTTTGTGCTGTCGGCAGAAATTATCGCCATCACCTTAGGCATAGTCGCGGATAAGTCACTGACGACGCAATTTTTTACCCTCGCGATTATCGGTATTGTGATGACTATAGGCGTTTATGGTCTGGTGGCGGCGATTGTCAAAATGGACGATGCGGGTCTATATCTGAGCCAGCGTCAGGGCGAATCGAGCTTCACTCGCTTTAATCGTAAGTTGGGTTTTGGCTTGCTTAGCGCGGCTCCCGTGTTGATGAAGAGCTTAACCATTATTGGTACTGCCGCCATGTTTATGGTGGGCGGCGGCATTCTGACCCATGGATTACATTGGGTCGGCGAGCAAATTCACCATGCCGAGCAATTTGTGGAAACCATTGCCGTCGTCGGCCCTGTACTTGGGTTACTGACGCCGAGTGTGCTCAACGCGCTCTTTGGTATTGCAGCGGGCGCGGTGGCGGTACTACTGATGACGGGATTCCAAAAGCTGCGTAGCTGATCCATTTTTCATCCTTTATTGCTGGCCATTATTGAGTCAGCTAACCCGAGTTGCGCGAGTACCAAGGTGCTTGCTGTGAGTATTTCAACGCCCAAGGACGAAGTATGCAATTAATGCGTTATTGCCTTTCTCCCAATAAGTTGTCTTGGCTGCGTCAGGAATTAGGCGAACACGCCGATGAGCTTATCGCGGCGATGGATGCTGCGGGGAGTCAATATTTGGCTGGGTTAGCCGAGTCCCAAGCGGGGGACTTATCGGCAGCCGATTCGCAACTTAAGTTCCAATGGTTTCAGCAGAAGCTTGCCTTAACCACGCGCCTAACTGATGCCGAGCTGGCAAACCTTACGACACTGTCGCTGGTGGATATAAGGGGCGAAATACGGGAGGAAATGCGGGTTGAAATGCATGTTGAATTAGTCACGCCCGATAAGCTTACCGCAGCATTACAACAACTTAGCAGTGAATCCGTACTGGGATTTGATACCGAAACACGGGCAAGCTTTGAGCCGGGCGTTCAACATCCCTTGAGTTTAGTGCAACTGGCGACCTCCGATACCTGCTATTTATTTCAGCAGGCGGTATTGGGTGAGAGGCTCGCCGAGCTTAAACTTTTGCTCGAAAATGAGCAGATCCTCAAAGTGGGGATTGGATTAAGGGGCGATGGCCAAGCGCTTAAACGGGATTGGGATATTCAGGTCTCTCCACGACTCGATTTAAATTGGGCGATGGCGCAGCTAGGCGCTGGGAAGGAAATGGGCACGCGGCAATTGGTGGCGGCATTACTGCATAAACGCATTGATAAGCCTAAAAAAATTACCCTCTCGAATTGGCAACAAGTGCCTTTATCCCCAGCGCAAGTTCAGTACGCCGCCCTCGATGCATTGGCGGCGAACCTGTGTTTTTGGCAGTTAATCGACAAGCTGCAAGGTTTTTATGGCAAAAAGACTGTCGGTAATAAACCCTTATTGCCGCCGAGTTTAGCCGCGCGACTCGCGAGCTATTTTCATCCGGCTTAATACTTAAGATAAGCTCGCGAAGATAAGGATTAGGGGAGCAAGAGATGTTGGATGCGATTTGTGTACTCACAACCGAGACTGCGGCAGAACAGGCTTTGTCGTCACTACGACTCAATCCTAATGCGCAGGCCAGTGTCACCTACAGTGTGTTCAAATTTCAGCAGTTACCCGAGGCTGAGATTGAGCGTTTACGCCAACATTTATATTGTCCCGCCTGCTACGGCAAAGCCTTTTTTCGTAAAGCATCTAAGGATGGTAAGGCCGCCTGTTTTGGCTCCCGTTACCATGAGCACGATTGCATCGAATTTAATCCGTCGGCGCAAAAGTCCCGTGAAGAACAAGATGCCCTCGAAGTGCAGCAACAACTGCTCGACGCCGATGCCTTGGTTATCGATTTTTCGCTCAATCCCAGTAATAAGAGCTCCTCTAACTCAGCGCTCAAAGTGAACGCTTCCCAAGAGCAAGAAGTTGGGGCCAAAAGTAAAATGGCAAATGATACCGAGCAATTAGCGTCAGTGCAGGAGCCTAAAGCTGGCTATCAAGTGGCGACCGATAAGCCCGAGATAGCCATCACGGCAAAGCGTACTCCGAGCCAAGGGCTAGAAAAGTTACTCCATAGCCTGCTGCGCGGCTCGGATCTGGCGACTTCGGATCTTTGGGTTTACACCGATGATAAGCGTAAGTACCGCTGGCGGGCGAAGAATTTGTTTGTGAATTTTGCCGATGCGGATCCTACAGATTACAAACCCCATATGTACTGGGGCACTATCTCACATAGCGACCCGACCTTATCTTGGCTTAATCCCGCCGACAGTAAAGACATAGGTATTCCTATCGAGGCCGTCAAAACCAAACTATTTAAGCGCTTTAATATCGAAGATAAACGGGATTTAGAGGGCGCAGGGCTTATCCTGTTTGGTAAGTGTTTTTGGAATAAGGATAAGACCCGCAAAATTATCCAGCTTTGGGACAATGATTTGCGGCGAATTTTTATCTCAACCCTTGATGATTAACCATCCGTGATGGGATTTGGTCGCGAGTGCGTGGTACACGTTGCGCTTTAATTCATCTTTTAAGGCATTTTCACGACTCTTTTGTGAGTTTCTGTGCCATAGGCAGGGTATTAGGTTTCAATATTTACTTCATAGTCAGTAGGTTTTACACATACAGTACTAAGCGTAAATGTCGACTTTTTCAGCTTTATGCCAATTAAATCAACACTAGATGCAAAACTTGTTTGAAAATTCCTCAGTTAATTAAGTTTGTCATAAAAAGTCCTTTACCTTTGAGAGTGCTTTTAGCATAATGCCCCACGTCAACAGGGGTGTAGTTCCAATTGGTAGAACAGCGGTCTCCAAAACCGATGGTTGCGGGTTCGAGTCCTGCCACCCCTGCCAAATAAAACAACGGCTTGCATAGAAATATGCGAGCCGTTTTATTTTGCGCGCGATAAAATTTCCCTGCGCATTTGCTTACATTTGTTAAGTAAAGGTATTTGCAACTTTCGTAGGAGCTAACATACAATCGCAAGCCCTTTGGTTTGAGGATGTATGGTTTGGGTTCTGTGATGCAAACAAGGCGCAGATTAGCACTATGGCTTGCAGCCATCTTAGTGTTGCTGTCTGTTGCGTTTGCGGTGCACAGTGTTTCCCACCTCAATGATGATACCAAGGCCCATTGCGCGCTGTGTTTGCATCAGCACCAATTGCAGCATGCCATCTCATACTCTCCGCTAGATTTTCAAGTTACTCAACAGGGCGTTATCTCGGTTGAGTTTGATGTTATTTCCTTTAAGACGCCATTTAGGCGCCACTTTCATAGCCGTGCGCCGCCGCTAACAGCCTAACTCCTGCTTTTTATCTATTTCTCTTATTTTTCGAGCGCCTTGGCTTAACCAAGGTGCCCGATGCTGTTTATTTTTGGAGTAAAAAATGGCTGTTTATATGAGCCACAAGCGCTCGGCATTCGTGCTGGGCGTGGCGTTATTGGCGTTGGATGCGAGTGTTCCCCTATTGGCCGCCGAGGCTATGCCAACTGATACCACTGGACTTAATGACGATATCGAGCGTTTAAGCATTCATTATCGTCAGGCATACCGCGGCAATGTGCCAGCGACTGAGTTGCCCCAGGCAATTACTGTGCTGGATGAGCAACTGATTAAAGATACTGGGCTGACGCGTTTTCAAGACTTATTGGATTATTCCGCCAGTGTCGCGCGGCAAAACAACGGTGGTGGGTTATGGGATAGTTTTTCGTTACGGGGCTTTCCTGGGAATGAAAACATGCCATCGGGCTATTTAATCAATGGTTTTAATGGTGGTCGAGGCTTTAGCGGCCATAGAGACCTATCGAACGTGGCCTATGTTGAAATCCTCAAAGGCCCGGGCTCGGCGCTTTATGGACGCTCGGAGCCCGGCGGCACTGTGAATATTGTGACTAAAAAGCCGCAGTACGAGGCGCAGGGCTATTTAAAAGCGTCCGCGGGGAGTTTCGAACAATATCGGTTAGAAGGGGATTTTACCTCGGGGCTGACCGATAACTTAGCCTTTAGGATCAATGGCGCTTGGCAGGAGCATGACAGTTTTCGCGATTACGTGTTTAGCGATAAAAAGATTGTCACGCCATCGCTGCGCTGGCAATTGTCGGATAAGTCATCGCTCCTGTATGAGGTTGAATATCTTAGGCAAGAACAGTTATTTGACCGTGGCGTAGTGGTGCTCGATAACGACTTTAATACCGTGCCCCGTTCGCGTTACTTGGGCGAGCCCAACGATGGGCCAACTAAAGTGGATGCGACTGGGCATCAGCTTACCTATGAGTATGAATTAAATGAGGATTGGTCGCTGACCGCGGGTTATAACTATCGCGATTCGAGTTTAAATGGCTACTCATCGGATGCTGAATTAGCAAAGGGGCGTCAATCCTTATATGACGATGGCCGAACTCTGACGCGGCAGCATCGTTATCGAGATTATGCTTCTGAAGACCATTCAGTGCGGGCCGAACTCAGCGGTCAGTTTAATACTGGTAGCATAAGGCACAATCTGCTGCTCGGAACGGATGCCTATCATTATCGACTGAAAACGGGACTCTACCGTTATCGAGGCCAGAAGGGCGCCTATGCTATCGATATCTTTGCGCCCCAATATGGCGCGGCGCAGCCTGAGGTCAGTCTGCTGTATGAAAACCGAGAGACTCAAGATGCCTGGGGGGCCTATTTACAGGATCAATTGGAGTTAACCGAGCACTGGAAATTGCATTTAGGGTTAAGGTTTGACCGTTATTCCCAAGAAATCGCAGAGCAGGTCAACGCGAGTCTGTCGGATCAACGCGATCACAGAGTTAGTCCGAAAGTCGGATTAGTGTATCAATGGTCTGAGGCGTTAAGTGTTTACGGCTCCTATTCGGAAGGCTTTTTACCGCTTTCAGGCACTGATTATGCGGGTAATCCCTTCGAGCCTGAGGAAAGCAAATCCGTCGAGTTGGGAGTTAAGTTCAACAGCACTTGGTTTGAGCGACCCGTCAATGGCAGTTTGGCTTGGTTTGATGCGCAAAAGAGCAATATCTTGACCTCAGATCCCGTTAATGTCGGCTTTTCGGCGACCCTTGGTGAAGCCAAGAGCACGGGGATTGAATTGGATATTGCGGCCGAGTTGACCGAGAGCTTACAAGCGACCTTGTCCTATGCCTACCTGAATACCCGCACGGCGAACGACAGTCTGAATCTGGATTGGGGCGTGTTAATTCCGGCGGGGAGTCCACTAGTCAATGTGCCAAAACACACGGGCAGTGTCATTCTCAAGCAGGACTTAAATGATCTTTCTATCGACGGTCATTTAGGATTGAGTTGGCGTTATGTGGACTCACGCTTGGGCGATTCGGCCGATCCAAGTTTTCAATTATCAAGTTATCAGTTGCTTGGAATCTTCTTCACTACTCGGCTTGGTGAAAACCTCAGTCTCGCGCTCAATGTCGATAACCTGCTGGATGAGCACTATATCGCTAGCAGTTATTCGGCGCTGTGGGCCGTACCGGGTGAGCCACGTAACGTTAAAGTGAGTGTTAGCTATGAATTCTAATACCACAGTGACACCCGAGGCTTCGACTGTGGCGCCTAAGCTGCAAGGGCGTCAGCGGATCAATAGCATCGACATGATGCGCGGTTTAGTGATGCTGATTATGTTGCTCGACCATGTGCGGGAGCGGTTTTTCCTGCATATGCAGGTGAGCGATCCTATGGATTTGAGCACAACAAACTGGGCGCTGTTTGTCAGTCGTTTTGCGGCGCACTTTTGTGCGCCGGTCTTCGTCTTTTTAACTGGGGTTTCTGCCTGGCTTTACACCAATCGTGGCTATGGCGAACCGCGTTCTGCGCGCGAGTTTTTAATCAAGCGCGGACTATTCTTAATCGCCCTTGAGGTGCTGGTGATAAATTTCTCATGGATGGGCAATTATCACACCCTGTGGTTACAGGTGATTTGGGTGATAGGACTGAGCATGTTGGCCCTTGCGGCATTAATCAACCTCCCGAGGTTGTGGATGGCATTACTCGGACTATTGATTGTCTTTGGTCATAACCTATTGTCGCCTATCCATTTTACGCCAGACGAGTGGGGCTATAGTCTGTGGACGATATCGCACGACCGAGGTTATTTGATTGCCGAGGGTGAGCTTAAGCTGAAGATAAGTTACCCAGCGCTACCATGGATTGGCGTGATTTTATTGGGCTATGTAGCAGGCCCCGTCTTTGGCCGAGGGGGAGATGCGTGGCTGCGTCAGCAAAAATTAATACTGTTAGGGCTTGGCTGTATCGTGCTGTTTGGCTTGCTGCGTGGATTCAATCTCTACGGCGAGACGCTGCCTTGGCAGTTTGGCGATACCTTAGGCCAAACCTTAATGTCGGTATTCAATCTAACTAAGTATCCGCCATCACTGAGTTTTTTGTTGGTGACCTTGGGCGGAATGTTCTATGGCTTAGTGGTGTTTGAGCGGTATTTTGCCGCAGGCAGTGTATTAGGTTGGATGGGACAGAGGTTAGCAGTGTTTGGCTCAGTGCCTATGTTCTTCTATATCTTGCACTTATATGTGCTGCTGTTGCTGTATTCGCTGGCTAAATGGGTATTTGGCGCAAACCATGGTGAGCTTTTTGGCGTAGCGCATATGGGATGGGTATGGCTGATAAGCTTAGTCTTGATCCCTTTACTCTATTATCCCGTGCGCTGGTTTAGTCGTTACAAAGGACAGAGTCAGCAGGCTTGGCTTAAATATCTCTAAATTAGCTTTAGCATCAATAAATGCCCAATAAAAATGGCCGAGCGCGTGACTGCTCGGCCATTTGGCTTGGGATGATGAAAGGGTTATTCGCTTAATAAGCTACGTAACATCCACGCATTTTTCTCATGGAGTTGGATGCGCTGGGTGAGTAAATCTGCCGTTGCTTCATCGTTGGCTTGGCTAACCAAGGGATAGAGCGCACGAGCGTTTCTGATCACTACTTCTTGGTCGCTTAACAGTTCACGGATCATGGTTTCTGCTTTAGTGACACCTTGATCTTCACGGATTTCAGTCAACTTGGCATAGGCCGAATAGGAGCCTAATGCCCTTGCGCCCAATGCGCGCACTCGCTCGGCGATTAAATCGACCGCTAAGGCAAGCTCGGTATATTGCTGTTCAAACAACAAGTGCAAGCTAGTGAACATGGGGCCTGTGACGTTCCAGTGGAAGCTGTGGGTCTTAAGGTAAAGGCTGTAGCTGTCGGCCAATAACTGATTTAACCCAGCGGCGATTTCTTCTCTGTGACTCTGGTTGATGCCGATGTTAATCATGGAAATACCTCCTATTGTCCTACTCAATGGGGATAGCTTATCAAATGAGCTAAACATCTAAAGCGGTTAAAATAGATTTTATGAATCGAATTTGTAGATTAACCTTTACAGCTTAATTGGGATTTTGGGATGAATTTGCATGGAGACCTGCGTCGTGACAATAACATTCGGCCTATTTAGCTGGTATCCTTGTACTTGTGTTAGAACCTAATGAAACCCCAATCACCCCATGAATAAATCAGCCTATTTAGCCGCAATGGAGATTACTCCCTGGCAGCTTCGCGATACTAAAGTGCGACCTTATCAAGTGGTTTGGGATGCAGACGAGATGACGCCCGCCGCCGAGCCTTTACTCGAAACCGTGCTCGGATTAATCGGCATCAGTAAGGACGACTGTGAGTTCAACACTGAGCCGCATAAGGGCAAAACTATAGTCTGGGATTTACGCCGTCACAGGGTTAGGCCCAGAGTGGCTTGGTTAGTGTCGGATCCCCTTGCGGACTTGCTGTCACGCAGTGAGGCAAAGCGTGCCTTATGGGCGCAGATCTGCCAGTGGCGTGAGCAGCAATTAACGGCTTAAGCCTCTATGGATCGTGCCCTGTATACATTATCGTGAGTTACCTTTTAATTTGGATTTTCCCGTGAGTCATCAAGTCCTTAAGACCCTTAGTGAATCGCTGCAAATTGTGCTCCTGACGCCAACTGATGTGAGCCAAATGGCGCGCATTGAAGCCAGCGCCCATTCCCATCCTATGAGTGAGAATAATCTTGCCGACTGTTTTGGCCACTTGTACCGCGTCCTTGGATTAATGCAACGCGATGGCGAGTTACTCGGCTTTGCGATTGTGCAGCAGATTGTTGATGAGGCAACACTGCTGGATATTTGTTTGTCGCCAGCGCAACAAGGGCGAGGTTATGGGCATCTGCTACTTACGGCTGTTATCGACAGTGCAAAAGCTGCCAAGGCCGTGGTGCTGATGCTGGAGGTTCGCGAATCAAATCTTGTCGCGCGCGCGCTCTATCAGAAGCGGGGGTTTGTCGAAACTGGCCGTCGCAAGGGCTATTACCCTTTGGCTGAGGGCAAAGAAGATGCGATTTTGATGGACTTAGCCTTAAGCGAAACGGCTTAAGATTTTAGAAGTCGATAAAAAAAACAGCGCCTTAGCGCTGTTTTTTTATGGGGTTAATAAAGCGAAGATTACTTCACTTCTTTACCTTGAGCTTGCAGGTCTGCATGGTAGCTTGAACGTACTAATGGACCACAGGCGGCGTGAGTAAAGCCCAGCTCATCAGCAAGGACTTTAAGCTCATCGAACTCGGCAGGTGACACGTAACGCTCAACTGGCAGGTGGAACTTAGACGGTTGCAGATATTGACCTAAGGTCAACATTTCTACCTTGTGCTCACGTAAGTCGCGCAGCACTTGAGCGATTTCTTCGTTGGTTTCACCTAGACCCATCATCAGTCCCGATTTTGTCGGCACGTTGGGGTGTCGCTCTTTAAAGCGCTTCAGTAGGTCGAGTGACCATTGATAGTTCGCCCCCGGACGCGCTTTGCGGTAATGCATAGGCGCAGTTTCCAGGTTGTGGTTGAACACATCAGGCGGCTCGGTCGACAGAATGTCGAGGGCGGCGTCGATACGGCCACGGAAATCGGGCACTAAGATCTCAATCTTAATCTCAGGATTGAGTTTACGGATCTCACGGATACAGTCGGCAAAGTGCTGGGCACCGCCATCACGCAAGTCATCGCGG
>AACY020531555.1_pt1 | contig 27073 bp, 30 predicted proteins | sample 267378 | NCBI WGS metagenome assembly AACY02 (sample SAMN02954345, study PRJNA13694) | marine metagenome | biome: aquatic; feature: ocean; material: water; isolation source: isolated as part of a large dataset composed predominantly from surface... | reverse complement strand
CGGCATCACCATCAAGAGCCAGGCAGTCCGGTTGCCGTACCAGGCCCTCGACGGTCGCGATTACGTCCTCAACCTCATCGACACCCCCGGTCACGTCGACTTCACCTACGAGGTGTCGCGCAGTCTGGCCGCGTGCGAGGGTGCTGTGCTGCTCGTCGACGCGGCCCAGGGGATCGAGGCACAGACCCTGGCCAACCTGTATCTCGCGATCGACAACGACCTGCAGATCATCCCGGTGCTGAACAAGATCGATCTGCCCGCCGCCCAGCCGGACAAGTTCGCCGCCGAACTCGCCCACATCATCGGGTGCCCGGCCGATGAGATCCTCAAGGTGTCGGCGAAGACCGGTGCGGGTGTCACCGAACTGCTCGAGGAGATCGTGCATCGTGTTCCCGCACCGATCGGTGACCCGGATGCTGCCGCACGGGCGTTGATCTTCGACTCGGTCTACGACGCCTACCGCGGAGTGGTGACCTATGTGCGCGTGGTCGATGGGCAGTTGTCGACTCGAGAACGCATCGAGATGATGTCCACGCGTGCAACTCACGATCTGCTCGAAGTCGGGGTGATCTCCCCGGAACCGCTGGCGTCGAAAGCTCTCGGCGTGGGTGAGGTCGGCTATCTCATCACCGGTGTCAAGGACGTCCGGCAGTCGCGGGTGGGCGATACGGTGACGACGTTGCACAAAGGTGCGGTCGAGGCGCTCGGTGGTTACCGCGATCCCAAGCCCATGGTGTTCTCCGGGCTGTATCCGATCGACGGGTCGGATTATCCGCTGCTGCGCGATGCGCTGGACAAGCTCAAGCTCAACGACGCTGCCCTCGTCTATGAGCCTGAGACATCGGTGGCCCTCGGATTCGGTTTCCGGTGCGGGTTCCTCGGCCTTCTGCACTTGGAGATCGTGCGTGAACGACTCGAGCGCGAGTTCAACCTGGACTTGATCTCGACCGCTCCAAACGTCGTCTACGACGTGACGATGGACGATGGCAGTGAGATCACCGTCACCAATCCGTCGGAGTTCCCCACGGGCAAGGTCGCCGAGGTGCGTGAGCCGGTCGTGCGCGCCACTTTGCTCGCGCCATCGGAATACGTCGGCGCCATCATGGAACTGTGCCAGACCCGCCGCGGTTCACTGCTGGGCATGGACTACCTGAGCGAGGAGCGCGTCGAACTGCGCTACACCCTGCCGTTGGCCGAGATCGTGTTCGACTTCTTCGATCAGCTCAAGTCCAGGACCAAGGGTTATGCGTCACTGGATTATGAGCCCAGTGGTGATCAGGCTGCGGAACTCGTCAAGGTCGACATCTTGCTCCACGGTGATGCCGTCGATGCCTTCAGCGCGATCGTGCATCGCGATAAGGCGTATGCATACGGCGTGGCGATGGCGGGCAAGTTGCGTGAATTGATTCCACGGCAGCAATTCGAGGTACCCATCCAGGCGGCAATCGGTTCTCGGATCATCGCCCGCGAAACCATCCGCGCCATTCGCAAAGACGTGCTCGCCAAGTGCTATGGCGGTGACATCACGCGAAAGCGCAAACTGCTGGAGAAGCAGAAGGAAGGCAAGAAGCGCATGAAGATGGTCGGCCGGGTCGAGGTGCCGCAGGAGGCGTTCATCGCGGCACTGTCGACCACGGAGGCTCCGGCCAAGAAGTGAGTGACTGCGCCAGGGACGTCACTTCACCATTCGGATGTTGATCGGATAGCGATATTGCTCGCCGCCGTATGCCTTCACTCCGGCGAGGATCATGAAGATGAGACCGACGATGATGATGATGGGCAACAGGATCGCACCGATCACCACGATGGTCAGCACGATGCTGATGACCACGCCGATGGCGAGGGTGATCTGGAAATTCAACGCTTCTGTCGACTGGTTCTTCACGAAGGCGTTGCGGGGACCGAAAACCAGCATGATGATGAGCGGCCCGATGATGGCGATCACGATCCCCGACAGGTGCGCCAACATCGCCCACAGTCGCGCATCGGCATCCGACATCGGCTGCTGGCCGGGTGTCGGCGGCGGAGACGGCGGCGGCATCGACGGGGGAGGCGGCGGCGGTGGAGTAGTGGACATCGGTCCTCCTCGAGGATCAAGGCGTCGAAGATCAGACGGTCGTGCGAACGTGCATGATGTTCCCACGGTACGGCTATGGGATCTGGAGAACCGGTGAATGACACGGCGATGAACGGTCCGCCAGACGGCTGGCGCGCTGAGTTGAGTCGTCTCCAGATGCGGCCGGGAGTGACGCGAGGGGTCTATGTGCACGTGCCCTACTGCGCCGCCAGATGCGGGTATTGCGACTTCAACACCTATACACCTCGTGAGATCGACCTGGCTGCTTCGGACTACGCAGGGATCGCGATCGCTGAGATCGAGTTGACCGGTCAACTAGGCGGTGACGAACGAATCGACGACGAGCGAATCGACACGGTGTTCCTCGGGGGTGGCACGCCCACACTGCTCGACCCCGGGGATGTCAAGGCCATCGTGTCGAGAATCGACTCGGTCTGGGGGCTGGCAGGCGACGCCGAGATCACGATCGAGGCGAATCCGGACTCGGTCACGGTCGAGTCCCTGGCGCGGTTGTGGGACGCCGGTGTGACGCGGGTGTCCTTCGGCGTGCAGAGCCTGGCCGAGCATGTGCTGACGACCCTGGACCGAACCCACACACCCGGTCGAGCCCTCGAGGCGATCGCTGCAGCCCAGCAGGTGGGCTTCACGCACATCAGCGTCGATCTGATCTATGCGACACCCGGCGAGACCGACGAGGACCTCACCTCGTCGGCGCGTGCTGTCCTCGACGCGGGAGTGGATCATCTGTCGGCGTATTCGCTCATCATCGAACCGGGCACGCGGATGGCCGCACGGGTGAACCGGGGCGAGCTTCCAGCTCCCGATGACGACGTCGCAGCGCATCGCTACGAGATCATCGACACCCTTGCTCGCGACCATGGCCTCGAGTGGTACGAGGTCTCCAACTGGGCGAAACCCGGGGGTGAGTGCCAGCACAATCTCGGGTATTGGCGAGGAGGGGATTGGTGGGCCATCGGCCCGGGAGCCCACGGGTATCTCGGAGGTGAGCCGGGGGTTCGCTGGTGGAACATCAAGCATCCTCGAGCCTATGCGGAGTCGGTCAACGCCGGACGTGCACCGGTCGCCGGCTGGGAGTTGATCGACGAACCCACGCGGATCCTGGAATCGGTGATGCTCGGTCTGAGGTTGCGCGAGGGCATCGACAGCACGCTGCTGCCGGCGGCCGCCGATCCGGTGGTGCAGCGCTACGTCGGCGAAGGGCTGCTCACGGTCGGTCAGGGGCGGATCCGGTTGACCGATGCGGGGCGGCTGCTCGCCGATGCCTGTGTCCGCGATCTGTGCGGTGCGATGGATGGCCCCGTGGACCCCGCCTGAACCGGGCGCCATGGCCGACGAGGGGTTAGTATTGGCACTCGCGGCAGTCGAGTGCCAGTGCGACTTTTCGGAGTCGGTGTCAGGTTCAGGGAGGTGGGCATGCTCGAGGATCGTCGACTCGCAGTCTTGCGCGCCATCGTCGAGGACTACGTATCGACGGGTGAGCCGGTCGGCAGCAAGGCCCTCGTGGAGCGGCACTCCCTCGGGGTGTCCTCGGCCACCATCCGCAACGACATGGCGGCGCTGGAGGAGGAGGGCTACATCGCCCAGCCGCACACCAGCGCGGGACGCGTTCCCACCGATATGGGTTATCGCGCCTTCGTCGATCGCCTGTCGGGGGTCAAGCCGCTGAGCTCGGCCGAACGCCGGGCCATCTCGGATTTCCTCGCGGGAGCGGTCGATCTCGACGATGTGATGTCGCGCAGCGTGCGCCTGCTAGCCCAATTGACCCGGCAGGTCGCCCTCGTGCAGTACCCATCCCTGGTGCAGGCGACGGTGCGTCACATCGAGATCGTGTCCCTGTCCGAGACACGGTTGCTGCTCGTGCTCATCGCCGATACCGGCCGGGTCGAGCAGCGGGTCATCGAGCTACCCGCACCGATCACAGAAGAGGTCCTTGGCCAGGTTCGCACGCGCTTGCTGTCCGCGGTCACCGGGGAACGTTGCTCGGACCTGGCTCCCGCCCTCGACCGGGTGGCTGAGGAGTTCGCCGGCGACGTACAGCCGCAACTCGTCGTCATCATCGCCACCGTGCTGGAGATCGCGGTCGCCCGGGAGGAGCAGCGCATCGTGCTCGGCGGCACGGCGAATCTGGCCCGCTATCGGGATTCTTTCGCGGCCAATCTCGAGCCTGTCCTGGAGGCGCTCGAAGAGCAGGTGGTTCTGCTGCGACTGCTCGGTGAGGTGTCCGGCGGTGATGGGGTGACCGTTCGCATCGGGCATGAGAACCCGGTCGAGAACCTGTATGGCACCTCACTGGTCGGTTCCGGATACGGCCGGGATGAGACGATCGTGGCAGGGCTCGGTGTGGTCGGGCCCACGCACATGGATTACCCGGCGTCGATGACCGCGGTGCGTTCGGTGGCCCAGTACCTCAGTCGCATCCTGAGCGAAACGTGAGTGTGACCTGACGATGTCGACCGACTACTACGCGCTCCTGGGCGTGGATCGTGATGCGGGACCCGATGAGATCAAGCGGGCGTATCGCAAACTTGCGCGGGAACTGCACCCTGATGTCAACCCTGACCCGCAGACCCAGGATCGCTTCAAGGAGGTCACGGCTGCCTACGAGGTACTCAGCGATCCGCAGAAGCGCCAGATGTACGACATGGGCGGTGATCCACTGCGTGCGGGATCCGATGGCGCCGGGTTCGGTGGTGGATTCGATTTCGGGGACATCATGGACGCGTTCTTCGGCGGAGGGACTCCTCGCGGACCCAGAACCCGACGCCGCCGCGGGCAGGATGCCCTCATCCGCGTCGAGGTCGATCTGAAAGAGGCGATGTTCGGAGCACAGCGCAGCCTCACCGTCGATACGGCGGCCCGCTGCGAGGCGTGCTCGGGAGCCGGCACAGCGCCGGACACCGAGCCCACGACCTGTCCGATGTGTCGCGGCCGTGGCGAGATCCAGCAGGTCCAGCGGTCCTTCCTCGGCCAGGTCATGACATCGCGACCGTGCCCGCAGTGCTCGGGATTCGGCACCACCATCGCCCATCCTTGCGTGGAATGCTCCGGCGATGGTCGCGTGCGCACCCGGCGCACCATCGACGTCACGATCCCGGCCGGGGTCGATACCGGGACTCGAATCCAGCTCACCGGTCAGGGCGAGGTCGGTCCCGGTGGTGGTGACAGCGGCGATCTGTATGTGGAGATCATCGAGAAGGCACACCCCATCTTCGAGCGACGCGGTGACGACCTGCACTGCAGCGTTCAGGTACCGATGACAGCGGCGGCTCTGGGTACGGGAATCACCCTGGACACCCTCGATGGTGAGGAGTCCATGACGATCCCAGCGGGAACCCAGCCCGGTGAGGTCCTCACACTGCGCGCACGGGGTGTGCCTCGATTGCGCGGTACCGGACGTGGCGACCTTCACGTGCACCTCGATGTCCGCACCCCCACGCGCCTCGACGAGACGCAGTCTGATCTGCTCCAGCAGTTCGCGCAGCTGCGCGGCGAGGACAGCGCGTCCATTGCGGTTCAGGAGAGCACGGACACCGGAGGTGGGCTGTTCTCTCGGTTGCGTGACGCGTTCAGTGGTCGCCCGTGACAGCACCGGTTTTCCTCGCCGAGTCTCTGGAATCGGTGACAGCGGGTGCGGTGCTCACCCTCGATGGTGACGAGGCCCGTCACGCGGCGCGAGTTCGTCGCGTCCAACCTGGAGAGCGCATCGATGTGGTCGACGGTCAAGGCAGGCGTGCCGTGACGACGATCACCTCCATCAGCGGATCCGGCAGGGCAACGATCGACTGTGAAGTGACCAACGTCGTCACAGAGCCGGCGCCGACTCGTCGCATCATCGTCATCCAGGCCCTTGCCAAGGGCGAACGAAGTGAGCGGGCTGTCGAGACATTGACCGAGGTCGGGGCGGACGTGATCGTGCCGTGGACCGCTGAACGCAGCGTCACGGTGTGGAGTCCGCCACGTGCCGAACGCGGGGTGCAACGCTGGCGGGCGACCGCGCGCGAAGCGATGAAGCAGTCCCGTCGGGCGTGGCAACCCATCGTTGCCGATCTGGCAGACCTCACTGAAGTCCGCCGATGGGTCGAGCAGGCAGGAAGCGCCTTCCTGCTCGATGCCGAGGGGGATCCACTGCCGATGATCCTCGACGAGGACTCCGGTAGGCACGATCGACAGGACGGGGACTGGGTCGTCATCGTCGGGCCCGAAGGGGGTGTCACCGACGCGGAGACCGCTGATTTGTTGGCCGCAGGTGCCCGACGAACCAGCCTGGGACCGACGATTCTGCGCACCTCGACCGCCGGCACCGTCGCTACCGCGGTGATCGCAGCCGGTCATCGATGGTCCGCCTCTCCTGCACGGTCGGGCGGATCCGTGACAGGATCGTGCCCGTGAGCGCAATCGAGGACTGCCTGTTCTGCCAGCTGGTGACGGGACAGATCCCGGCGACAGTAGTCACCGAAACCGACACGACCTTGGCCTTCCGGGATATCTCACCGGCTGCCCCCACCCATGTCCTCGTCATTCCCAAACAGCACTTCGAGAACATGGCTGAGATCGTGACCCAGCAACCGCAGGTGATGTCTGATGTGATGGCGACCGCGATCGAGGTCGTCCGACGTGAGAACCTCGAGGAGCAGGGGTACCGCCTGGTGGCCAACACCGGCGAGGGCGGCGGGCAGACGGTGTATCACGCGCATCTGCATGTTCTTGGCGGTCGTGGTCTAGGTTGGCCGCCCGGCTGATGACCGAACAACCCCAGGCTCGCGCCACCATCGTCATCCCGGCCTCTCAGCCGATGGTGTCGGTCGTCGGCCCCGGAGACGAATTGCTGACCGTGCTCGAACGGCTCTTCGCCGATGTCGACATTCTCGTGCGCGGCAATGAGTTCGTCGTGAGCGGCGAGGCCGAGGAGGTCGGTCTGTTCGAAGTGCTCATCGCCGAGATGCTCGCCGTGTTGCGAACCGGTCAGGGGTTGACTCCCGAATCGATCGAACGCAGCGTGACACTGCTGCGAGAAGGTCAGCGACCCGCCGAGGTGCTGTCCACCAACATCCTGTCCAGTCGCGGCCGCACGATCCGTGCGAAGACGCTCAACCAGAAGCGCTATGTGGATGCCATCGACTCGCACACGATCACGTTCGGAATCGGACCGGCAGGAACAGGCAAGACTTATCTTGCGGTAGCCAAAGCCGTTCAGGCCCTGCAGGACAAGCAGATCACCCGCATCATCTTGACCCGGCCTGCGGTGGAGGCCGGTGAACGGCTGGGGTTCCTCCCCGGAACGCTGTCGGAGAAGATCGACCCCTATCTGCGACCGTTGTATGACGCCCTGCACGACATGCTGGATGCGGACTCGATCCCACGCCTGATCACCGGAGGGACGATCGAGGTTGCTCCGCTGGCCTATATGCGTGGCCGAACGCTCAATGACGCTTTCATCATCCTCGACGAGGCGCAGAACACGACACCCGAGCAGATGAAGATGTTTCTTACGCGTCTGGGATTCGGATCGACGATGGTGGTGACCGGCGATGTGACACAGGTTGATCTGCCTTCCGGGACCAGCAGTGGCCTGCGCGTGGTCCAGGAGATCCTCGGGGGCATCGATGATGTGGCTTTCTGTCGATTGACGAGCAAGGATGTCGTGCGCCATCGACTCGTCGGTCAGATCGTGGATGCCTATGCCCGCCACGATGAATCAGTGCATCCCGCGGATGCTTCAGTGCGCGAATCCCGGGGTCGGCGGTGATCGCAGATCAACCCGAGCAACCCGGAGCCATCGATATCGCGGACGAATCGTCCGCAGACTGGATCGATCACGAACGGGTGCGTGCGCTGATCGCGTTCGTCCTCGACCGAATGCGTCTGGATCCTGATTGCACGGTCTCGGTGGCTGTCGTTGACGAGGATCGCATGGCCGATCTGCATGTGCGGTGGATGGATGAGCCCGGGCCCACCGATGTGCTGTCCTTTCCCATGGATGACCTGCGGCCGGGGCCGGAATCAGGCCCGGCACCGCTGGGCACCCTGGGCGATATCGTCGTGTGCCCCTCTGTCGCACAGCGACAAGCCGAGACCGTGGGACACACCAGGGAACAGGAACTGGATGTCCTGGTGACCCACGGCATGCTGCACCTATTGGGTTTCGATCACGCTGAACCGGAGGAGCACCGAGAGATGTTCGGACTGCAGGGCGACATACTCTCCCAGTGGTCATCGGGCGACTGGGGTTCGCAGTTGGGAAGACGTGATGATGTCGAATGACATCGTGACGCTCGCCATCGCCGCGATCCTGGTGATTGTGGCCGCGCTGCTCGTCGGTGCGGAAACCGCGATCGGCCGAGTTTCGCGCAGCAGGATCGACGACCTTCGTCGTGAAGAGCATCGGGGTGCCGCCCAGTTGGCCATCGTGCTCGATGACCGTCCTCGATATGTCAACGTGCTGCTGTTTCTTTCCACTGTCGCCTCGACGACCGCGACTGCACTGGTGGTGTATGTAGCTATCCATGCGCTCAGCACGCGGGGAGACTGGCCGCTCCTGGCATCGTTGGCACTGGCTGTCGTGATCATGGTGATCGTCGGTTACGTCGTGCTAGGAGTAGCGGCCCGCACTCTGGGAACCCAACACGCTGATAGCATCGCATTGCGCGCCGCTCGACCGGCCCGGTTGATGGCCGCTGTGCTGAACCCGTTGACCACGCTGCTCATCCGCATCGGCAATGCCCTGACGCCCGGACAGGGGTTTCGATCCGGTCCATTCGCCACGGAGGCTGAACTTCGTGAGATGGTCGATCTCGCTCGTGAGAACAGTGTGATCGAGGATGTCGAGCGCAAGATGATCCACTCGGTCTTCGAGCTTGGTGAAACCTTTGCCCGCGAGGTGATGGTCCCTCGAACCGAGGTCGTCTTCATCGAGCATGACAAGACGCTGCGACAGGCGCTGTCACTGTGCTTGCGCTCGGGCTTTTCTCGAATCCCGGTCATCAAGGACAGCGCCGATGATGTGATCGGAATCGTCTACCTCAAGGATGTGATGCGTCGGATCTTCGACGATCGGGAAGCAGAGCGCGGCGAGGTCGTCGAATCGCTCATGCGAGCGCCCTATTTCGTGCCGGACAGCAAGGTTGCCGATGAGATGTTGACTGAAATGCAGGCGGCGCGTGTGCACATGGCAGTCGTTGTCGACGAATACGGCGGGACCGCAGGCATCGTCACGATCGAGGACATCCTCGAAGAGATCGTCGGTGAGATCGACGATGAGTACGACACCGCTGCCCCCGAGGTATCCGCGCTGGACGATGGCTCCTACCGGGTCAGTTCGCGGATGAACGTCTATGATTTCGCTGCTCTCGTCGGATTGGAGATCGACGGAGAAGAAGAGGGCGTCGACAGCGTCCTAGGACTCGTGGCCAAGCGGCTGGGCCGAGTGCCGATCCCGGATGCCCGCATCGAAGTGGACGGTTGGATACTGACCGCTGAGCAGGGGGCCGGCCGACGCAATCGCATCGGATCCGTACTGGCCTGCCGCGCAGTCGTCCCATCAGATGAGGACCTCGCTGACGGCGACGAGGAGGGATCGAGTTGATGGACGAGGCTTTAGATGCCGAGGATGCGAAACTCGTCACCCTCGCCAGAGGTGCACGGGAGCGCATCCGTGCTGATCATGGTGCTGCCATCCGAGACGAGAACGGCCGCACCTATGCCGCAGCAGACGCGGTACTGCCGTCGATGGCACTGTCCGCCATTCAGGTTGCTGCAGCCCAAGCGTGGATCAGCGGTGCCCGCGGACTCGAAGCCGCTGTCGTGATCACGGCGAACCCCGACAGCGTGCCCGATGCTGCTGCGTTGATCGACATCGGCGGTATCGAAGTTCCGGTGATCGTGTGCACACCTGATGGCGCTGTCGTGCAGGTGGCGACGGCCGGGAAGTTCAGCGGCATCGAACCGGCACCGTGATGACGAATGTCGCGCCGACGCGTTCGATCGGCGTGCTCGCGGTTATCGGCGCCGCTGCCCTCTTCGGCACCTCCGCTGCCTCGGTGAATCTGCTCGAACCTGCGGCTACAGCACCGGCCATCGCCGCTGGCCGACTGATCGTGGGCGCACTCGGCCTTATCGCCATCGTCGTGATCACCGGTCCGGGGCGTCGGGCACTGGTACGCCTGTGGCAGCGCCCGCTGCTGTGGCTCATGGGACTTGCGGTGGCGAGTTACCAATCGCTGTTCTTCTTCGGCGTGGCACGCACCGGTGTCGCGGTCGGGACACTGGCCAGCCTCGCCCTTGCGCCTTTCCTTGCCGGGATGCTCGGCTGGTGGCTGCGGGAGGGTGCGCCCGGTGTCGTATGGGCGGTGTCCACTGTGCTCGCAGTTGTCGGCATGGTGTTGCTCACCCTCGGTGATGGCCAGGCACGCGACGTGGTCGGGATCGTGGCCGCTATGGGAGCCGGTGCCTCCTACGCGGTCTACACCGTGCTGGGGGTGCGACTGACACGAGATGGTGAATCAGCGACGAATGTGCTCGCCGCGTCCTTCTCGTTGGCCGCGCTCGTGACGGTCCCGGTGTTCATCGGCGCTGGTATCTGGTGGTGGAATCCGCAGGGCATCGCGCTGCTGCTGTGGTTGGGCTTGGCGACCACCACGCTCGCGTACCTGCTGTTCGGTATCGGACTCCGGACGCTGCAACCGGGCCACATCGCGACCCTCAACCTCGCCGAACCTGTCGTCGCCACACTGCTGGGGGTGGTCATCCTCGGGGAGGTCCTCGGTGTGCGCGGTTGGATCGGGTGTGTGCTGATCGTCATCGCACTCGGTATCCTCGGCGCGGCTGATAGAGGCAGGCGCCCTGATGTCGTCGAGCGATCCCGCAATCAGCGACCCGATGAGGCGGTACCGGCATGAGCGGATTCCGCTGCGGACTGGCCTGCCTCGTCGGTCGTCCGAACGCCGGCAAGTCGACCCTGGCGAATGCGTTGGTGGGCACCAAGATCGCGATCACCTCCAGTCGACCGCAGACCACCCGCCACGTTATCCGTGGTGTGGTGAACCGACCCGAGGCGCAGATCGTGCTGCTCGACACCCCCGGCTTGCACAAGCCGCGAACCCTGCTGGGCCAACGCCTGAATGATGCGGTGCGCGATGCGTGGGCACATGTCGATGTCGCTGCGTTGTGCATTGCGGCGGACGCTCCGGTCGGACCGGGGGATGGGTTCGTGGCCCGCGCGTTGAGTCGAGCCCGTCCCAGGGGGGCTACGACGTTCGCGGTGGTAACGAAGACCGACGCCGTCGCCCCTGCCATTGTCGCTGAACGCCTGGTGGAGGTCGCCGATCTAGGCGCACGGGTCGGCATCGAGTGGGAACAGGTGGTTCCGGTATCCGCACTCGCGGGAAACCAGGTGGACCTGCTCACCGATCTCGTCATCGCGGCGCTGCCCGAAGGACCACCGCTGTATCCCGACGGCGAGGTGACCGACGAACCGGAGGAGGTGCTGGTCGCAGAGTTGATCCGCGAGGCCGCACTCGAGGGCGTCAGCGACGAGTTGCCGCATTCCATCGCTGTCGTCGTCGAGGAGATGGGATTGCGTGAGGGTCGATCCGAGGAATCTCCGCTCGTCGATATTCACGCAATCGTGTTCGTCGAACGGGACAGCCAGAAGGCGATCGTGATCGGCAAGGGCGGTTCGCGGCTCAAGCACGTCGGGACGACCGCGCGCCGGGGCATCGAGGCGCTGCTGGGGACCCCGGTATTCCTCGACCTTCGGGTGAAGGTCGCCAAGGATTGGCAGCGCGATCCCCGACAACTGCGCCGCCTCGGGTTCTAACGCGAATTCGAAGGTTTTCGCGCTGACTTGCAGCGTGGCTGGTGCGGATTTCGACACCGTTGCAGGTCACAATGGGGCGGTGCCGACCTATCGCGACGAGGGCGTAGTGCTGCGCACCCAGCGATTGGGGGAGGCCGATCGCATCATCACCCTGCTCACCCGTGACCACGGCCGGGTCCGGGCGGTAGCCAAGGGTGTGCGCCGCACCGGCAGCAGGTTCGGGGCGCGGTTGGAACCCTTCGGTCGTGTCGATGTGCAGTTCTACGTCGGGCGCACCCTCGACACGGTGACCCAGGTGGAATCCCTCGATGCCCATGGCCCCGACCTTGCCGGTGACTACGTGTGCTGGACCTCGGGCACGGCGATACTCGAAACCGCGGAGCGACTGACGCCGGTGGAGAAAGAGCCGGCACTTCCGCAGTATCTTCTGCTGATCGGAGCGTTGCGTACTCTCGCTGCGCGAACTCATGACCCGGGTCTGATACTCGATGCCTTCGTGCTGCGGTCGCTGGCCATCGCCGGATGGTCGGCGTCCTTCGCGGACTGCGCCCGCTGCAACGCCGCGGGACCGCATCGGGCGTTCTCGGTAGGCCATGGCGGCGCACTGTGCCCGACGTGCCGCGTCCCTGGCAGCGCAGCCCCTGCGCCGGAGACCCTGACCCTGATGGGTGCGCTGCTCAGCGGAGATTGGGCGTCTGCCGATGCCAGCGATCCCCGCCACCGGCGTGAGGGAGCCGGACTCGCTGCGGCATTGCTCACCTGGCACCTGGAGCGGTCTTTGCGCTCGCTGCCGCTGGTCGAACGCGCCTGAGGACGATTACGGTCATCGCCCCCGTGGGATGCGAGGATGGTGAGGTGCCAAAGCCGCCGACCCCGCACCCCTCAGGGGCAAAGCCGCCGGCGATTCCCCGTGACCTGCTGCCCCGTCATGTGGCGATCGTGATGGACGGCAATGGCCGCTGGGCCAAAGAGCGCGGCCTGCCGCGCACAGCGGGGCACGAAGCCGGCGAATTCGCCCTGCTGGATATCGTGCACGGCGCGATCGAGATCGGCATCCCCTGGATCAGCGCCTATGCGTTCTCGACGGAGAACTGGAAACGGTCTCCCGACGAGGTGCGGTTCCTGATGGGCTTCAACCGTGATGTGGTCCACCGGCGTCGGGATGAGATGAACGACCTCGGTGTGCGGGTGCGGTGGGCCGGACGTCCCCGTCGGCTCTGGCGCAGCGTGATAAATGAGCTCACAACGGCCGAGGAACTCACCCGCAAGAACCGAACGCTCACCCTGACGATGTGCGTGAATTATGGCGGCCGTTCCGAAATAGCCGATGCAGCTGCGGAGATCGCCCAGGGTGTCGCCGAGGGGCGCATCGACCCCGCCAAGGTCGATGAACGGATGCTGGCGCGAAATCTCGACGAACCGGATATGCCCGACGTCGACTTGTTCATGCGAACGTCAGGCGAGCAGCGCATCAGTAATTTCCTGCTGTGGCAGTCCGCCTACGCGGAGATGGTGTTCCTCGACGAACTCTGGCCCGATGTCGACCGAACCCATCTGTGGTCGGCCTGCGAGGAATATGCGGCTCGCGATCGTCGATACGGCGCAGCCCCATGACCGATCAGCGTGCGACGCGATCGCGCTACCGCCCCGGCTCTCTCGAACTGCTCGCCCTGGGTTTGTTGATCCTCATCGTCGGTCAGGGCTGGCTCGTCGGTTTCTTCGATGACAGTCCCGCGTTGCAGACCGGCGCGACGATTTTCGTTGCCATCGTGGTGCAGGCGTTGCCGTTCCTCGTTCTCGGAGTGGTGCTCTCAGGTGCGATCGCGGCTTTCGTTCCAGCGTCGTTCTGGCGCAAGGCACTACCGAAGAGCAAGGTGCTTGCTGTGCCGGTTGCCGGTGCGGCAGGTGCTGTCATCCCCGGTTGCGAGTGCGCATCGGTTCCGGTGGCCAACAGTCTGATGAGTCGAGGGGTGACACCCGCGGCAGCCCTGGCCTTCCTCCTTTCCGCCCCCGCGATCAATCCGATCGTGCTCGCCGCCACCTTCGTGGCGTTCGCCGGCCAGCCCGAAATGGTCCTAGCCCGATTCGTCGCGTCCCTGGGAGCCGCGGTCATCCTCGGCTGGTTGTGGCTTCGCTTCGGTAAGGCCCAGTGGCTGCGTATCGGACCTCGTGGTCACCTGGTGGGTTCCAACTCCTGGCACACCTTCCGGCTCACCGCAGCACATGACTTCCTGCACGCGGGTGGATTCCTCGTCGTCGGCGCATTAGCTGCGGCGGCCATCAACGTCCTGGTGCCACCGGATCTCATGAGGGCCGTCGCGGACAATCCGCTCCTGTCGATACTCGTCATGGCTGCCTTGGCGATCGTGTTGTCGATCTGCTCCGAAGCCGATGCCTTCGTCGCGGCGAGTTTCACCGAGTTCTCGTTGACGGCGAAACTCACCTTCATGGTTGTCGGTCCCATGGTCGACTTGAAATTGATCTCCCTGCAGGCAGGGACGTTCGGGAAGTCCTTCGTGATGCGATTCGCGCCCGCCACCGTGGTCGTGACCATCGTGTCCAGCGTTCTGGTCGGGTGGTGGTTGTTGACATGAGACGCGACGTTCAGGCGATCATCCTGCTGCTGATCGGTGGTGCCACTTTGCGCATCACCCTGGGGGACACCTACTTGAACTACGTCAAGGAGGTCATGCGGCCGTTCTTGATCCTGGCAGGAGGGCTGCTGGTGCTCTTCGGCATCCTCGGCCTGATCGATGTCTTGCGATCGGCCCGGGTTCCCGCAGGTGAAACGGATGTGGAAGCAGAAGCCGCGCAGCAACTCGACGATGAGCTCGATGGGCACGTGCACGGGCATGATCATTCGCACGGACCGCGCGCGGCCTGGTTCCTGGTGCTGCCCGTCCTGGCGATCTTCCTCATCGCCCCGCCCGCGCTGGGTGCGTTCTCTGCGGCCCGGGAGACGACGAACGCCATCCCGGACCTCAGCGAGGCCCAGGCTCCGCCGCTTCCGGCCGGCGATCCGGTTCCGGTGCGGGTCAGTGATTACATCGGGCGCGCGGTCTGGGATGACGGACTCACGCTGATCGGCCGCACCGTCGAGATGACCGGCTTCGTCACCCCCGATCCCGAGGGTGGTTGGTGGCTGTCACGGATGTCGATGGCCTGCTGTGCCGCCGATGCTTTCGCCTCGCGCATCAAGACCGTCGATGCCCCGGACCTTCCGGCGAACACCTGGGTGACGATCACCGGAACCTGGACTCCGGGTGGGGGCACACAGTCGGCGGATGCGATCCCACTCGTCGTGGTGGAATCGTTGATCGAGGTTCCCCAGCCCCGCAATCCCTACGAGTAGCGAAGGGGCGTCACGACTCCACTGCCGTGCATGCTGGGCACAGACCCCAGATCTCGATGGTGTGCGAGGTATCGGTGAAGCCATGATCGGCGGCCACCTGATGGGCCCAGGCCTCCACACTGGGAGCTTCGAGCTCGACGGTGGTGCGACAACGCCGGCACACCAGATGGTGGTGATGGTGCTCGCTGCACAGTCGATACACCGATTCACCGTCATCGCGCACGATGACGTCGACCTCTCCGGATTCGGCGAGAGCCTGAAGGGTGCGGTACACCGTGGACAGCCCGACACTGATCCCCTCGTGACGTAACTGATCGTGGATCTCCTGAGAGGAACGGAAATCCTCGTTGCGCTGCAGGGAGTCGACAACGGCCGTGCGCTGGCGTGTCGAGCGTTGGCCGATGCTGGCGATCGACTTGCTCGAGATCGACTTCGTCATCAGGCTCCTAGCGGTGGTTCGTCCAGCGGGTGCTCGGTGGGATAGCGAACGGCTTCGTCATCTCGATGGTGCAGCGCGCCCAATCCATACGCCTCCGCAAGGTTATCGCGGGTGAGCACCTGTGCTGGGGGACCTGAGGCGACGACGCGCCCGGACATGAGCAGCACGTGATCGGCTGACTGCGCCTCCTCGAGATCGTGGGTGGTGAGAACCACCGAGCACCCGCGAGCCGGTTCGGAGTGGATGATCTCGTCGATCGTCTTCGCAGAGACCAGATCGAGGCCGGTGAGCGGTTCGTCGAGCAGCAGTAGGTCGTGATCCTGCGCCACCCCCTGCGCGACGAAGACCCGCTGTCGTTGCCCGCCGGACAGTTCGCTCAGGTGCCGTTTCGCGAGTCCTGCGATGTCGAGGAGCTCCATCGCCTCATCGACGCGCTGGCGATCCTCCGCGCGACGTCGCCCGAGCAGGCCGAGGTCGGAATAGCGGCCCATCCCGACAGTCTCGCGCACGGTCAACGGTGTGCCGGGCGGAATCGAGGTGTGTTGCAGGACGTAGGAGACACGGGAGTGTTGGGTGGTCGGTTCAGCCCCGAGCACCGACAGCGAACCTGCTGATGGCTCCAGCAGTCCGGCTAGGGCGTGCAGGATGGTGGACTTGCCACTGCCATTAGGTCCGATGATCGCGGTGATCGCACCGGTCGGAATGGTGAAACTCGAAGCGGTCACGGCGACATGCGAACCGCGCTGCAAGACGATGTCGCGGGCTTCTGCGGCAACCCGGCCGACATGGTTGACATGATCGTCATCAGCGCAATGTGCATCAGGCGAAGGTGCGTCAGGCATGTGCGGCCTCCGGAACTCGGTGCAGCGCCTGGCGCACCTTGGTGGCGGCGAGCACGATGAAGAACAGCACCACGGGCACGATCGCCATCGTCGCCGAACCCGCGGTATTCAGGTGATAACTCAGGGTCAGGCCGAGCCAGACGGAAAACAGTGCGATGACGACGCTGATGATCATCATCTGCGGAACCGTGCGCGATAGCAGGGCGGCCGTGGCGGGTGGTCCGACCAGCAGGCCGAAAACGAGCAGGGTGCCGACCGACTGATAACTGCCGATCACGGCCGCGGCAATGAGGATCAGCAGCGCCGCATGTGCTCGGCCGGGGTGCATGCCGAGCAGTTTCGCCTTGTCGGCGTTGAACGACAGGGCTAGCAGCGGTCGGTAGAGCACCGTGGCTGCCGTGATGATCACGACGCCCAGGATGGCTTGGCCGATGAGGTTGCCGGTCGTGACGCCGAGGGCATCTCCGAACAGGATCGAGGTGAGGCTGCCGGTGTAGGAATCCAGGCGGGAGATCAACACCACGCCGAGGGCGAGCATGCCGACGAACAGCAGGCCGATCGCGGTGTCCTCGCTGAGCACGGTCTGTCGGTTGACTGCCTCGATGGCGATCACCATGACCCCGGCGGCTACTGCCGCCCCGATCAGGGGGTTGATGTCGAACACGACCGCGGCTGCGATTCCGGGGACGACACCGTGGACGAAGGCATCACCGAAGAAGCTCATTCCGCGCAGCACCAACCAGGTGCCGACGATCGAGGACATCACGCCAGCGAGCGCGCCTCCGAGGAGGGCGCGCTGCTGGAACCCGAGCTCGAAGGGCTCGAGGAGGAACTCCACGAAGAGTCAGTTTCGCAGAGCGTTGGCGATCAGTTCAGCATCGGTCAACATCATGCTGATGTAGGTGTCCGCCCCTGAGCCAGGCTCATCGACGCTGCCGACGTAGAGCACGACGACCTCGACGTCATTCCCCGCCTCGGCTGCCACCGCATCGGCGAGGGTGCTGGGCTCAGCGGTGTTGGCGAAGATGGCCGGGACTCCTTCGGCCTGGATCACCTCGACGAGTTCACGCAGCTGGGCCGAACTCGGCTCGGCGAGGGTCGAGCCACCGGGGATGACGACTCCGGCGATCTCGTAGCCGTAGGCATCGGCGAGGTAGCCCAGCGCATCGTGGTCGGTGACGAGGATCCGCTTGTCAGCGGGCACCGACTCCAGGAGCGCGGCGACCTCGGACTCCGCGGTGCGGATCTCCTCGGCGACCTGCTGGCCGCACTCGGCGTATGTCGGGCCACCGAGTTCGGCGAGGTCGTCGCCGATGATGACGGCGGCGTCGGCCATGCGGTTCATGTCGAACCAGAAGTGCGGATCGAGGCTGCCGTGATCATGGTCGTGGCCGTGGTCGTCACCCTTATCCTCGTCTTCGGAGTGGCCTTCCTCGTCGTGCGAGTGGTCGTCACCCTCGTGCGAGTGGTCGTCACCGTGGTCGTGGTCGTCGCCGTGGTCGTCGCCGTGGTCGTGGTCATCGCCTTCGTGCGAGTGGTCGTCGCCTTCGTGCGAGTGGCCTCCCGAGCCGAACTCGATCGGGTCGACCAGTTCGGCGACCTCGATCACCCGGGCGCCATCGGCTTGCGCGCTCGACAGGGCGTCGGCCAGCCCTTCTTCGAGGCCGAGTCCGTTGGCGATCACCACATCCGCACTGACCATCTGGGCCACCTGGGCCGAGGACGGGGTGAAGTCGTGCGGATCGGCTCCCACTGGCATCAGCGTGGTCACGCTGCCACCGGCGCAGGTGGCGATATCACCGGCGACACTGCCCAAGATCGTGGTGGTCGCCACGATCGACAGGGCATCCTCGGTGGACGTCGGGGTCGAGGTCCCAGTGTTCGTCGCGGTGTCGGCGGAATCCGATGTTCCCCCGCAGGCGGCGAGGGTCAAGGCGGCAGCGGACAGACCGGCCAGGGCGAAACGGTGGGCGTGGGGGATACGGCGTCGTGTCATGCCCTCACTATGAATCTAATCGACAATGATTGTCAAATTCAGATTGATCGGACGGCTCAGATGCGTCCCACGGCCTTGAGCATCGTGATCCCCACGAGTGCCACCACCACGATCAGCCGCAGAACCCGCCCCGACGGCGGCACGGCCGGCCAGGACAGCGCCAGCAGCCAGGCGAAGAAGATCGTCACGATCGAGAGGAACACCACGCCCAGCCAGGCCAGATCACCGGTCTGGATCAGTCCGAGGAACAAGAATGCGCCGGTAGCGACCAGGAGCAGCCAGCGGGGAAACCGGGTCAGGGCGCCCATCACGGGCATGCTGGCCCGGTGCAGGGCTGAATCGCGGCCGGAGGGCTGGGGTCGCCTCGCGTCGGAGGGTCGCCCGGCACCCGTGGGCCCCTGTGGGCCGCGCACGCCCGGTCGCTTCGCCATCCTCGAGCTCCATTCATCCGGTAGGGGTGGGTGACTACCGTGGGGTCCATGGTGCCAGGTGCCGACGGCGGGCTTCTCGTCGTCATCCGATTCGACGACGGCTCAGGCCGGACAGGCCACACGATGGACGCGCTGCGCGATGCATGCGCGCTGCTGTCAGCCCAGGGTGGCCTGCGCCAGGCGATCATCGGTCGGGCCACCGATGATAGGGATCTGATCGTGCTGACGTTGGAATGGGAGTCGGTCGGGGCATATCGCCGGGCGCTGTCGAACTTCGACGTGAAAGTGTCGGTTGTGCCGCTGCTGTCACAAGCGATCGACGAGCCCACCGCGTTCGAGATCCTGCATGTGCACGACGAGCACGGCGCTCGCGATTCGACGGGAGCGCTCGCTCGCGATGCCGACAGCGTCAGCCTGGGGGAGGCGGCCGCCGGATACGTGCCGCCGGCTACATGACGGAGGCGTCGTGACTGCATCGCAGCGCTTCGTTGATCTCGAACACGCGGCGTGTGAACTCGCAGCAGTCGTGCCCGTGCGTGTTGACGGAAGGATCGATCTCGTCCTCGCCCTCGGTGAGGCAGCGTCGTCGATCGCCGGTGTCGTGGCGCAGCAGATGGAATGCGACTGCGTCGTCCTGCCCATCGCACGCGGTGATGCCCCGATGATCGGGACGGATCCCGATTGCGCTGGCCGTAGCGTGCTGGTCGTCGATCGAGGTGTCGAGACCGGCCAGGCGGCGATGCTCGCGGCAGGAGCGTTGCGCGAGGTGGGGGTGGCTCGACTGATTCTGGCCGTTCCCGTGTGCCCACGACAGGCTGAGTGGACCCTGGCCGGTGCCTATGACGACATCATCGCGCTTCATCGACCGCTGGGTCGCAGGTCACTGCAGTGGCACTTCATCGCACCACTAGAGTGACGGTCGTTCGCAGTTCACAACGTGTGTCCGCCGACATCCAGCCGGAGTGGAGTCCTTCATGGCCGCCGATCGCGTCGATGCCATCGTCAACCTGTCCAAGCGGCGGGGTTTCGTCTTCCAGTCATCTGAGATCTACGGCGGCAGTCGTTCCGCCTGGGATTACGGCCCGCTGGGAGTTGAACTCAAGGAGAATATCCGCCGCCAGTGGTGGCAGTCGGTGGTGCGAGGTCGAGACGATGTCGTGGGACTCGACTCCTCGATCATCCTCGCCCCCCAGGTATGGGAGGCCTCCGGTCACGTATCGGCCTTCGTCGATCCGCTGACCGAATGTAGGAAGTGCCACAAGCGGTGGCGTGCCGATCAACTGCTCGAGGCCTATGAGGACAAGCACGGCTCGCCCCCGGCCGGGGGTCTCAACGAGATCGTCTGCACCAACTGCGGCACCAAGGGCGACTTCACCGAGCCGCGCGATTTCAACGGGATGCTGCGCACGATGGTCGGACCGGTCGAGGATGCCGGTGCCCTGCATTACCTGCGGCCCGAGACCGCGCAGGGCATCTTCGTCAACTACCTCAATGTGATGAATGCCGCGCGCAAGAAGCCGCCGTTCGGCATCGGCCAGACCGGCAAGAGTTTCCGCAACGAGATCACGCCGGGGAACTTCATCTTCCGTACTCGTGAATTCGAGCAGATGGAGATGGAATTCTTCGTCAAGCCCGGCACCGATGAGGAATGGCACGAGTACTGGCTGCAGGCCCGGTGGGACTGGTACACCGATCTGGGCATGAACCCCGACAACATGCGTTTCTTCGAGCACCCGTTGGAAAAGCTCAGCCACTATTCCAAGCGCACCGTCGATATCGAATACCGATTCCGTTTCGCCGGATCGGAGTGGGCGGAGTTGGAAGGCATCGCCAACCGCACCGACTACGACCTATCGACGCATGGTGAGCATTCGGGCACCGATTTGTCGTATTTCGACCAGGATCTCGGCGAGCGCTGGGTGCCCTACGTCATCGAGCCGGCAGCGGGTCTGACCCGATGCGTCCTGGCTTTCCTGCTCGACGCCTATGACGAGGACTCCGCGCCCAACGCGAAGGGCGGGGTGGACACGCGCACCGTCTTGCGCTTCGATCCACGCCTGGCGCCGGTGAAGGTCGCGGTGCTGCCGCTGTCGCGCAACGCTGACCTGTCACCGAAAGCCCGTGAGCTCTCTGACGAACTGCGCAAGCGCTGGAATGTGGAGTTCGACGATGCGGGTGCGATCGGGCGCCGCTATCGCCGCCAGGACGAAATCGGCACGCCCTATTGCGTGACCGTGGACTTCGACACCCTCGAGGACCAGGCTGTCACCGTCCGCGACCGTGACTCGATGTCGCAGGAGCGCATCGGTCTCGATGCTTTGATCGGCTGGCTCGCCCAGCGCCTCCCTTCCTGCTAGTCCGGTTTCATCCACGTAAGCGGCCATGACTGACCGGGAATCCGGCTAGACTGCGAGTCGGATTCCCAGCGATCGCATACCTGGTAAGGGGTTTTCTCGTGTGCACGAACTTCAAGGTCAAGACCGCCAAGGACGGAAGCGTTGTCGTCGGCCGATCGATGGAATTCCCCATGGGTGTCCCTACTGCGCTGGCCGTGCTCCCCGGGGATTTCGCAGGTCAGGCCACAGCTCCTGAAGGCCAGCGTGCGAAGAGTTGGACGGCGCGACACGGCGTCGTGGGTATGAGTGCCTTCGGGCGCCCGGAATGGCTCTCGGATGGAATGAACAACGCGGGCCTGTCAGCGCACTTCCTCTATATGCCGGGCGGGTTTTGCTCCTACGCCGCGTTCGTGGGCGATGGGAACGATCTGGGCGAACTCGATGTGATCGCCTATCTCCTGGGCACATGTTCCTCGATCGCCGAGGTGAAGCAAGCCATGGATGGGGTGCGCATCTGGGGTGTCGATCCGGGCATGGGGTTTGCCCCGCCATGTCACATCCTGGTTCACGATGCCTCGTCCTCGCTCGCGATCGAACTCCATCCCGATGGGGTTCACCTGGTGGACAATCCGACGGGCGTGGGAACGAATGCCCCCTATCTCGACTGGCATCTGACGAACCTCAGCAATTACGTGGGTATCTCGGCTACGACACCCGATCCGGTACAGGTCGGGAAACTGACCGTTTCCGCCCTCGGCCAGGGACAGGGACTCCGGGGGATTCCTGGAGATGACACACCGCCTGGACGTTTCGTGCGCGCCGCGGTTCAGGTCACCCTGTGCGATCAGCCGGTGGACGGCCACGACGCGGAGTTGACGGCACTGCATATTCTCAACTCCTTCGACATCACACCGGGAATCATTCGCGAGCCTGCGCCTCATGGCGGAACGACCGATGAGGTCACGGTCTGGAACTCGATTTCGAATCTCACCGGGAAGCGTTATGCCTTTCGCACGGCGACCGACCCGAACGTCTACGCCATCGACCTAGCCAAGGTCGACTTCACCGGTCAGGCGCGAACGCGCGAGCTCTCCTGGTCGGGATCCTTCCAGGAGTTCACCGCCTGAGTTCCCGACATGGTCTGAATGCGTGCCACACAATGGACCTATGGCCGGCCATGATCATCCACTGTTCACCCTGGTGTATCGCGCGGTCGCTGGCGCGGGGGAGCGAACCGGACTGGGGGAGTTGCGCGAGCGGGCATTGGCCCCCGCGACCGGCCGACTGCTCATCCTCGGCCTCGGCCCCGGCCACGATCTCGACCATCTGCCCGATGAGGTCACCAGCGTCGTCGCCATCGAGCCGAGTGCATCGATGCGCACCTCCGCAGAGTCACGCGTCGCTGCAACGCGAGCACGCGGCATCGACGTCGAGGTCGTCGACGCAGTAGGTGAGGCCCTGCCGATTCCCGACGACTCGATCGACTCGGTACTGCTGGCCTATGTGTTGTGCACCGTCGAGGATGTCGATGCTGCGCTCGCCGAAGTCCGCCGAGTGCTGCGTCCTGGTGGAGTGGTCTGCGTCATGGAGCACGTGCGTGCTCCGGAAGGCTCCTGGCTGCGGCGAAGCCAACGAATCGTCGCACCGGTGTGGCCGCGGCTGGCCGGTGGTTGCCATGCCGACCGAGACACCCGGGCGGCACTGGCTCACGCGGGTTTCGATGTGGCGGGGTTACGCGACATCACGATCACCAGCCTGCCGCCCGTGGCCCCCACGCTGGTCGGAACCGCCAGTTGAGTTGAACCTCTAATACCCCCTGGGGTATGTTGCTCACCATGTGTCGACAGGTGATGTGCAAGCGTTGCGAGAAGGCGAGTTGGGCCGGGTGCGGCCAGCATGTCAACCAGGTCCTTGCCGGGGTTCCCAAGAACCAGCGCTGTTCGTGTACGGCAGAGGAGATGGCCGCCTATAAGCGCGAGCACTCCTTCTTCAGCCGCCTGTTCAAGCGCTAGAACTCCTCGATCGGCCGGTCGGCAGGGCATGGTGCTGTGAGGGGGCTGCCGCACTGCGCGCACTCGGCATCCATCCACCATGCCACGATGTCATAGTCCTCGAAACTGGCGTGGATGGTGAACACCGCACTCCCGCAGTGCAGGCACGCATGCGTGGGAATCCCACGCTGGTCGATACCGAGAACCTCCGTCGGTGGTGTGCTACTCACCGTTGGCTGCTCGCTTCAAGGTCGAACCGGCGGAGAGTTTCGGGATGCGCTTCTCGGCGATCTGCATGGGCTGGCCGGTTGCGGGATTTCGGCCCTGGCGGGCAGGGCGCACCGTGGTCTCCATGGTCAGCAGCCCCGGAATGTGGACGCGCGTCCCGTTCGCGGCGGCCTCGACCAGCACCGAGGCCAGTCCGTGGACGACTGCGTCGACGGCGTCGGCAGGTTGCTGGGTGCGAGCGGCGATGGCGGCCACGAGCTCGGAGCGGTTCATCGTTCCTCCTAGATGAAAATGAATGTCATTAGCATAGCGGGGTGTTGCCCGCGTTCGCACCGACACGCCGCCCGAGACCATCACCGAGCAGATGGACCACAATGGGCCCGTGACTGGGTTGGCCGTGGGGACGCATGTCGTGACGCCCCCTGTCGTGCTTGCCCCGATGGCGGGCATCACCAATCGCGCCTTCCGGCGACTGTGCCGTGAAGCGGGCGCGGGCCTGTACGTCAGCGAGATGATCACCTCTCGCGCGCTCGTCGAACGCAATGAGGCAACGTGGGACATGATCCGGTTCGAACCCGATGAATCCCCGCGATCGATCCAGCTCTATGGAGTCGACCCGGCCGTCATCGCCCAGGCGGTGCGCATGGTGGTCGCTGAGGATCTCGCCGATCACATCGATGTGAACTTCGGCTGCCCGGTGCCCAAGGTGACACGCAAGGGTGGTGGATCGGCACTGCCCTGGAAGCGCGATCTGTTCGACGCCATCGTGACCGGCGCAGTCCGTGCCGCTGATGGTCGTGTGCCGGTGAGTGTGAAGATGCGCAAGGGCATCGATGACGACCACCTGACCTATCTGGATGCCGGCAGGCTGGCCGCTGATGCAGGCGTCGCCTGGGTCGCCCTGCATGGACGCACAGCAGCGCAGATGTATTCCGGGCGTGCGGACTGGTCTGCGATCGCTCGCCTGGTCGAGCATCTTCCCGGGACTCCCGTGTTGGGCAACGGCGATATCTTCAGTGCGCAGGATGCCCTCGCATTGGTCGACCAGACCGGATGCGCCGGAGTCGTCGTCGGTCGCGGTTGTCTGGGGCGGCCCTGGTTGTTCGGGCAGCTCGTCGCAGCCTTCGCCGGTCAATCGATCCCACCGGATCCCGATCTGGCCACCGTGCTCGCGACCTTGCGTCGCCACGCGGAACTCATGGTGGAGGCGTTCGGCGAACTCACCGGTTGCCGCGAGATCCGCAAGCACATCGCCTGGTATCTCAAGGGCTATGTGGTGCGCCGCCACGTGCGCGCGGCATTGGGCACGGTGGCGACACTCAGCGAGCTCGACGAGTTGCTGGCGCAGATCGACCCGGACCAACCAGCTGATGCCACCGTGATGAGCGCTCCGCGCGGTCGAACCGGCGGTGAGCGAACGCCGAGCCTGCCCGAGGGTTGGCTGGAATCACCACTGCTCGATGACGCGGGCTGCGTGTTGCTGCGCGAAGCGGAACTGTCGGTGAGCGGTGGCTGACACTGTGTTCGACGATGGTTACACCGAACATGATCGAGCGCGCATCGTCACCGAGGATGATCGCTCGACGCGCGGCGCATTCGCACGAGATCGCGCTCGCGTCCTGCATTCGGCGGGACTGCGGCGATTGGCGGCGAAGACCCAGGTGCTCACCGCCGGATATGCCGACTTTCCCCGCACCCGCTTGACCCACACCCTCGAGGTGGCCCAGATCGCCCGCGAACTCGGCGCTGCTCTCGGATGTGATCCCGACCTTGTCGATGTGGCAGGGCTGGCTCATGACCTCGGGCATCCGCCTTTCGGCCACAACGGCGAGACCGAACTCGATCGCATTGCAGATTCGATCGGTGGATTCGAAGGTAATGCGCAGACCTTGCGGGTGCTCAGCCGGCTCGAGGCGAAGGTACTGACCGAGGATGGCGACAGCGCCGGATTGAATCTGACCAGGGCAAGCCTGGATGCCTCATGCAAGTACCCGTGGGCCAGACGCGAGGGAATCACCAAATTCGGTTACTACGCAGATGATGCCCCGGTCTTCGCCTGGTTGCGCGAGGGGGCGCCGGGGGAGCGGACCTGTTTGGAAGAGCAGGTGATGGATTGGGCCGATGACGTGGCCTATTCGGTGCACGATCTCGAAGATGCCCTGCACACCGGATTGATCACTCTCGACATGTTCACGTCGGCCACTGAGCGCGAGAACATCATGGATGTCGCCCATCGCGTGTACCTGCCCGGTGTAGATCCGGCCGCAATCGGTGCGGGTCTGGATCGACTGCTGGCCTGGGAATCATGGCCGGAGTCCTTCGACGCCTCGATGCACGACCTGGTCGCATTGAAGACGGCGACGTCAGGGCTGATCGGCCGCTTCTGCAACGCTGCCGAGCACGCCACGCGTGAGGCGTATCCGGGAGCGCGGTTGACGCGCTACGACGCCAACCTCATCGTGCCCGATGATGTGCGGGCCGAGGTCGCTGCATTGAAGGCGATGACCGCGATCTATGTGATGAATCGCGAGGGCGCTGATGCCGAATACGCCCGACAGCGCGAGTTCCTCGCTGAACTCGTCGCTGCGCTGGTGTTGCGTGGTGGGCGGGACATTGAGACCTGGCTGGCCCCGCAGTTCGATCGGGCCATCACGGATGCGCAGAGACTACGCGTGGTCATCGATCAGGTCGCCAGCCTCACCGACGCCAGCGCGGCCGCCTGGCACCAGCGCCTATGCCGATGAGCAGCGCGTGCCGATGAGTGTTGCGCGTGTCGATGACCTGGGGATGGACCCCGGCATCGATCCCAGCGGACGCCTAGGATCGCGCGTATGAACGGTCGAATCCGGGATGAGGACGTCGCGCTGGTGCGCGAACGGGCCCGCATCGACGACATCGTTCGTGATTACGTCGCACTCAAGCCGGCCGGTGGGGGATCGCTGAAGGGACTGTGTCCTTTCCATGATGAGCGGTCTCCGTCGTTCCATGTCACGCCGAGCAAGGGAATGTTCTACTGCTTCGGCTGCCAAGAAGGCGGCGATGTCATCAGTTTTCTCACCAAGATCGACCACCTGTCCTTCACCGAGGCGATCGAGAAACTCGCGGGGCGCACGGGAGTGACCCTGCGCTACGTCGAGGGAACGGCCGGCCTGCAGCGTGACACCGGTCAACGCACCCGACTGGTAGCCCTCAATCGTGGCGCAGCGGAGTATTTCGCCCAGCAATTGCGGACCCCTGAAGCGCAGACCGCACGCGAGTTCTTGACCTTGCGGGGTTTCGATGAGGATGCATGGGCATCGTTCGGAGTCGGTTACGCGCCACGGACCTGGGATTCGGTGATCAAGCACCTGCGCGGTGCTGGATTCGCCGAGGCCGACATGCTCGCAGCCGGTGTGGTGTCCCAGGGCAGCCGAGGGACCTTCGATCGATTCCGCGGACGGCTGATCTGGCCGATCCGTGATCTCGCCGGTGACGTCGTCGGTTTCGGTGCGCGCAAACTGTTCGACGATGACGATGGCCCGAAGTACCTCAACACCCCAGAGACGA
>AACY020563003.1_pt1 | contig 27246 bp, 28 predicted proteins | sample 267378 | NCBI WGS metagenome assembly AACY02 (sample SAMN02954345, study PRJNA13694) | marine metagenome | biome: aquatic; feature: ocean; material: water; isolation source: isolated as part of a large dataset composed predominantly from surface... | reverse complement strand
TCTGACAGATTGACATTGTGGTAGGTGTTATAGCTGATTCACCAACTCCGATAAATAGTCTTGGTATTGCAAGTGTTACAAAATTTTTAGCTAATCCTGATACAGCTGTAAAAGCACTCCAAAGTATGACACCAATACCAATAATTTTTGTTCTGTTATATCTATCTGCTAAAGTTCCTACAAATAGGCCTGCTATGGTGTAAAAGAAAATGAAGACGACGCCTGTCAAAAGACCAATTTCGGTATTTGTTAAATCAAGGTCTCTTTTCAAGAAAGGGGCAAAACTTGATATGAACTGACGATCAACAAAATTTATAACATTCAAGATTGTTACAAAAATTAAGAAAGATGTATTTTTCAGATTTAAAATAATCTACTCCATAAAGCTATTCAGTCTTTCATAGGCTTCAATAAATTCTTCTTTAAACTTCTGTACTGTTTGCCCAGCTGTAATTTTTTCATCAACTAAACCAATTCCTTGTCCAACCCAATAGGTAGCTAATTTCTTTGCTCCTTCATGATCAACTTCAGCTGCCTTGTTAATTTTATCAAGTGCAGGTTCACTAACCATGGTCTGTAAAGGCATAGGTAATGGATCTGGAGCTCCATCAGATTCCCATGCATCTGTCCAGTCAGATTGTAGTTGTCTTGAATGTTTACCAGTTCTACTCCTTGAGCGGACTGTTTCTTTTGAAGTTGCTGCTAACATTTTTTCTTTTACTACTTCAGAAGTTTCAGCTTCGGATGTTGTTAAAAATACAGAAGCACACCATGCGCCTGATGCCCCCATTGCCATAGCGCCAGCCATTTGTTCTCCTGTGCATATTCCTCCAGCAGCGAGTATTGGAACTTCTCTCATTCCTTTAGTTGCTCGATGAACTTCTGGGACAAGAACCATAGTCGAGACACTTCCACAATGACCGCCACCTTCTGTTCCTGAGACTACAAGAATATCTACACCAGCTTCAACTTGTTTTACAGCGTGTTCTTTTGCTCCGACTAGAGCAGCAACAGGTACATTATTTTCTTTGCATAAATCAAGCATCCATTTAGGAGGCACACCTAAAGCATTTGCATAAAGCTTCACTCCATGATCAAAACCTATTTGTAACATTTTTGTTGCGCCTTCTTCTTTCATATTAGCGCCCCAGTTTGAATAGTCAGTTGTTTGTTCTCTTAGTTCCTCACCATCCAGATCATATTTGTTTAAAACATCAGCTCTAAAATCTCTGTGTTCTTGTGGAATCATTGCCGCCAGGTCATTTGGATCGACACTACCTTCTTTTCCTACAAATTTATTCGGCACCAACAAGTCAAGACCATAAGGCTTCCCATCAACATTCTCATCAATCCAACTAAGCTCTTGTTCAAGAATTTCAGGAGTCATGCCGACTGCACCTAAGACGCCCATACCTCCAGCTTTTGAAACTTGAGCAACAACATCCTTGCAATGACTAAATGCAACAAGAGGAAACTCAATTCCCAAAATTTCACATATTTTTGAATTCATTTTTAAAATCCCCCGATTTCTGTGGCTTTTCTTGCGTTATGTTTAGGCCACCTAATAATTGTCTATTATAGCTTAATATTGCTTACTGAAATTTGAATATATGCCTATGTCCAGTTAGGTTTTCTTTTTTCTAGAAAGGCAGTAATGCCTTCCTTTGCTTCTTCACTTTGGATGCTCTCACCAATCTCTTTTTCAAGAAATTCCATGGATTTTTCAAAGTCATCAAATTCTTGTCTATTGTAAGCATTCAAACCCTTTTTCATTGCATTTGGTGGAAGTTTTGAAAGATCATTCACTACATTATCAACATAGCTTGAAAAATCATTTTTATTTAGAGCAGCGTTAATTAGCCCAGTTCTCTGAGCCTCATCAGCTTCCATTGGTTCTCCTCTCATAATCATGTCAAGACCAGCTCTTTTCGGCATAACCCTAAATAGTCCAGCCATCACCATGAAAGGCCATATTCCACGTTTTATTTCTGGTGCTGTAAAGGTAACATCATCCAAAGCATATGCATGTGATGAATTGCATACTAAAAGTAATGCACCCGCATAAACATTACCTTCTATTCTGCAAACAATGGGCTTGCATAAAGATCTTAATTTCTTAACTACATCCGCTATGGTGCCTTTCATGTCTGGAATTGTTTCATTCTCTTCTCCAGCCATTGTATTTAGGTCACCACCAGCACAAAAAACATCGCCTTGCGCACTAATCTCAATTACTCTTACATCATTTTCATCATTTGCATAATTAAGCACATAAAGTAATTCATTAGTCATTACAGGATTAATGGCATTCTTCTTTTCAGGTCGATTTAAACTTATAAAAAGTTTTTTTTCTTCATGATTTACCAGGAGGGTTTTGAACGTAGTATTGTTTATTTCCATTCTATTTTTTTAATAGAGATTTAGGACAGTTAATCATTTTTACGCCTAGATATTCGCCAAGTGATTTTGCTTGTCCATCCTTTCTATTGTTTGATGATACCCCATTCTCAAGCAAACCTCTAACATAGAAATTTAGAGATTTTATGTTTGGTAATTCATATCTATCAATTTTAAATTGATTTAAATCTGGCATTAATTCTTTAAGTTTATTGACGCTTAAAAAGTGATAAAGATATCTATAACTATCATCGTCTTTTGCCCATACACCAAGATTTGCACAACCGCCTTTATCTCCCGATCTTGTTCCAAATATACGGCCAAATTCAATTTCTAACATTTCTTCATCTGGAAGAGGTTCAATCTTTATATCTTGATTTAGTTTTTTATCAGCTTCTTTGTAATGCTCTCTCTCAATGACTGTAGTCTCACCATTAAAATGCAGATGTTCTTGAATTTTTTTGCTATCCACTAATGCTGGCCAATAAGATATGAAAGGAGTGCCTTGCTTAATATCGCTTTGAGCTGTCCAACCAGGATAATTTGCTAAAGCAAGCTCAACTATTTTTGCACTAAATATTCTCCCTACTATTTCAGGTGTTTTTGATTTCACTACGATCTTTAAAATTGCCATAGCTTCTTCATTAGTTTCAGGATTCTTTTTGTCTGTTCTATAAAGCTGTATTGAAACGTCATCAAATTGTTCTTTGCCTCCGAGAGATCTAAATAGTTCATCAGTAAATATTTTTGCCTTTTCAGGTATATCTAAACCTGTGACAATAAGCTCCATTCCATTTTTATATCCTCCCGATAAGTTCATACACACTTTATGCGTTGATGGGGGAGGGCTACCTTTCGTGCCAGAGATATACACACGATCTTTGCCAACTTCTTCAATTTTAAGAGTATTAAAATGAGAGATAACATCAGGGTTAAGGTAATCAGGAGATGAAATTTCATAAAGTAACTGAGCAGTGACAGTTCCTGTAGAAACAAGACCACCGGTATTCTCATGTTTAGTTATATAAAAACTGCCATCTTCTTTTATTTCTGCAATTGGATAACCAATATTCTCAAAACTAGGCACTTCATGAAAAAAAGAGTAATTGCCGCCGGTTGCTTGAGCACCACATTCAATTATATGTCCAGCAGCTAAAGCTCCTGCAAGTTTATCAAAATCATTTTTATTCCAGTCATATTTCCATGCAGCTGGACCCATAACCACCGCTGCATCTGTTACTCTAGGACAAATAACTATATCAGCGCCTTGATCTAGAGCTTCTTTTATAGCCCAACACCCTAAATATGCATTAGCTGAAAGTGATGGCATATTTTGCTCAAAAAATCCTTCACCAGTATCAATATTATTTAACTTTTCTCCAGAGCTTTTTAGTTCATCTAATCGCGGCATCAGATCATCACCATCAATATAGGCAACTTTTAGATCTAGATTCATTGCCTTTAACATTTCCTCAATATCTTCTGCCATGCTTTTAGGATTTAAGCCTCCAGCATTAGAAACGATTTTTATATTTTTCTCAGCACAAGTATTTGCAATTTCTTTAAGCTGCTTCATGAAAGTTCCTACATAACCAGCTTTTTCACCTCTTTGCATTTTTTGGCTAAACAAGATGGCCATAGTCAGTTCTGCAAGATAATCACCAGTAAGGACATCAATTGGTCCACCTTCTACCATTTCTTTTGCTGCAGATAATTTATCTCCATAAAATCCACTGCAATTTCCAATTCTTATAATTTTTTCATCCATAGCTTTATTCTATCTTCATTAAGTCACTGCCGCTCTCTACCTGATCGCCGGTTTTTACATAAAGTTCAATGACCTGACCATCAGAATTTGCTTTAATTGTATGTTCCATCTTCATAGCTTCAAGAATTAATAAAGTTTCTCCAGTTTTCACGCTAGAGCCCTTTTTTACATTTATATTGAGAATTTTCCCAGGCATAGGCGCAGTTAGACTCCCTTCAATAATTATTTCATTTGGATCTATAAATTTAGGTAGCACTTTAAATACCAAATCTCCAGAACCACTATTAATTGTTATCTCATCATGAAAACAGCTTATAAAAGCCTTTATAGCTATACCGTCTATTTCACAATGAATATGCTCCTCATTAGCTGAAATAATTAATGCACTTGAAGTGGATAGTCTTTCAAAATGTTCTCGATGTATTTGAATATGATTGTTGTTATTCTCATATTGGAATTTGTATTCTTCATCCTTAAATTCAAAAGTTATGTCTTGTTTTGGGAGAATCCCATTCGTCCAGTTTCTAGGCAAAAAATATAACTTCTTGTTATCTTTTTTATTGTGTTCTTGTAACCATAAAGCTGATGCCTTCATTGCGTTATCCAAGAGTTTTTTATCGACAGCCTTAAAAAGTTTTTTGTGTTCTCTTGGAATAAAATCAGATGTAGTTTTTCCTTTTAAGAAAGAATTATTTTCTAAGCACTGCACTAGAAAGTCTTTATTTGTTTTTATTCCTGCTAGGTGAGTAGATCTCAATTCTTTGGCAAGAAGTCTTGCAGATTGTTCTCTTGTTTCGCCTATTGCAATTACTTTAGCAAGCATGGGATCATAATCAGGTGTAACTTTGTCTCCAGTTGCTATCCCAGTATCCCATCTTATTCCTTTATTATTTGAGCAAGACAATTTATTAATTGAACCAGCCTCTGGCAAGAAATCATTTTCAGGATTTTCTGCATAGAGCCTAGCCTCAATTGCATGACCATTAAACTCAACATCTTCCTGTAAAAAATCCAGCTTCTTGCCTGAAGCTATTTTGATTTGTTCTTTTACTAAATCAATGCCAGTTACTTCTTCTGTTACTGGGTGCTCAACTTGAAGTCTTGTGTTTACTTCAAGAAACCAGAACTCATTGGTATCTTCATCAAACAGGAATTCTACTGTTCCAGCTGATTTGTAGTCTAATTTCTTAGCAAGCTTAACTGCAGTAGAGGTGATATCTTGTCTTATTTTGTTAGTGAGTCTAGAAGAAGGTGACTCTTCAATAATTTTTTGGTGTCTTCTTTGTATTGAACATTCTCGTTCACCAAGGTGGATAACGTTACCAAAGTTATCACCTAATATTTGAACCTCTATATGCCTAGAATGCTGAATATACTTTTCTAAAAATACTCTGTCATCACCAAAACTAGATTTTGCTTCTCTTTTCGCCGCAAGGACGGCATCATTAAGTTCTTTTTCAGTCTTAACTACTCTCATTCCTTTTCCACCACCACCTGCAGAAGCTTTTACTAGAATAGGAAAGCCAATTTTTTTTGCATCCGATACTTTAGATGTTTTTTGAAGTGTAGGAATATTCTGTTTTATGCAAAAATCCTTAGAGTTAATTTTGTCTCCCATTAAGCTTATGGTTTCGGCATCAGGACCTATCCATACAATTTTTTGATCCTTAACTTTTTTGCAGAAGTCTGCATTTTCAGATAGAAAACCATAACCTGGGTGTATAGCGTCTACCTTTAATTCTTTAGCTTTATTTATTATTGATTCTTGATCTAAATACCCATTTGGAAGAAGGAATGATTCATCAGCTTCTTTGACAAATAGTGAATTTCTATCAGCTTCTGAATGCATTGCAATTGCATCCATGCCAAGCTCTTTAATAGTTCTGAAAATTCTTCTCGCTATTTCACCTCTATTGGCAACTAGTATTTTCTTAAGCTTCACAGTCTAAATACCCCATAACCTTTTGCTCCCTTTACCTCATTGTTATCCACAACAGACAAACAGAACCCTAAAACATTCCTAGTATCCCTAGGATCTATAATTCCATCATCAGTAACCATACTGCTTGCAGATAGAGCGAGAGACTCTTTTTCAGCAGCAGCTTCGATTAGTTCTACTAGTTGTTTATCTAATTTTTCATCAAATTTTTCTCCCTTTCTTTTTGCTTTAGCTCTTCTTACTAGAGACATGACCCCTGCAAACTGTTTAGGACCCATTACTGCTACCTTGGCAGTAGGCCATGCAAATATAAATCTATTGTTAAAAGCTCTACCTGACATGGCATAAGTTCCAGCACCATAGGATGCACCCACTACAAAAGTAATATGTGGCACTGTTGAATTTGAAACAGCATTAACCATTTGTGAGCCTTTTTTAATTATTGCTTGTCTCTCATATTCCTTTCCAACTAGAAATCCAGTGACATTATGCAAGAAAACTAAAGGAGTGCTTGTTTGGTTGCATAGCTGTATAAATGATGCAGATTTCTCTGCAGTTTCTGGATAGATAGGCCCATTATTGCCAAGTATTCCTATCGGATACCCAAAAACATTTGCCCACCCACAGACCATTGTTGACCCATACAAAGGTTTAAATTCCTCAAACCTTGAATCGTCTACGAACCTCATGATGACCTCTCTTATGTCAACTTGTTCTTTTAAATCTTCACTAAACAATCCAAGCAAAGCTTCAGAATCATGCTTAGGTTCCTTATATTGCCTTAAATCAAAATCGCTTCTCTTTACTAAATTCAAATGATTCACAACATTTCTGCATATTCTTAGCGCATCCATCTCATCTTCAGCAAGGTAATCAGAAAATCCTGAAACTTCTGAATGCATTTTTGCTCCACCTAAACTTTCATCATCAGATATCTCTCCTGTTGCCATTTGTACAAGGGGAGGGCCACCAAGAAAAACTTTCGACTGGTTTTTAATAAAAATGTTGTAGTCTGACATTCCCGGTTGATACGCTCCACCAGCTGTTGAGGAACCAAACACCAAGGATATTACAGGTATTTTCAATTTAGACAGTTCTGTCATTTCATAAAAAGATCTGCCTGAATCTGCAAAGTGAGGATATTGTAATTGTCTAACTAAATTTTGGCTTGTATCTGCAGTCGCTCCTCGAAGGTCGGCACCTGCTGATTCAACAAAATTTATAAATGGAATTCTATTCTCTCTAGCTATTTCTATGCATCTCATCCATTTTTCTTGTACATATACTGTCATTGCTCCACCTAGTACTGATGGATCATTAGCAAAAATGACACATTCCTTGTCAGCCACTAAACCTATACCTGCAACACAACCACCACCGACGGTATAAGTGGTTCCATATGCTGCATATGGGGAGATCTCTAAAAAAGGCGTATCAGGATCAAGTAAATTTTTTATTCTTTGACGCACTGGCATTTTTCCTCGAGCTGCAAGACGATCAAGGTGGTACTGCCCACCTCCTAATTCAGCTTCATTAAGTAGAGTATTTAGATGCTCAATCTTTTCTAACATCATTTCCTTATTCTTCAGAAAGCTATCTGAATCCAGATTTAAATTACTCTTTAGCTGTGGAGCGATGTTCTTGTACATAACTTTTTAAATATTATAGATTAAAATGCTTGATTTTCTAGAAAATTATTATTGCTAACTTCGCATAATATTAAACGTTGAAAATTATGTTTTTTGCTCAAATTTATAAGATGACGCTTTTTTGAAAGCTTCCCTTTCAAAAAGCATATCTGTCCATCTTTTGATATTTGGTTTAAAGGCCTGATGAATTTCTAATGATTTAGCTAGGTTGATAGCATAACTTACACATATATCAGCAATTGTGAATCTATTGCTACATAGGTACTCTCTATTTTCTAAACTTGACTCTAAAAGCTTTAGTCTTGAAACAAACCACCTGCTGTAACCCTCAATTGCTGCATCGGCAACGCCTGGCTCCTGAAATTTATATCTTAAAACTACAGTCTGAGGAAAGGTTAGGGTAGCATCAGCATGAAATAGCCAATTTAAATAATTTGGATAATCTTCTTCATCTGGCATGACTTTAAGGTCAGTTGGCCCATATCTATCTACAAAATACTGACACATAGCAACAGACTCAGTCATTTTGATATCTCCATCGATCATATAGGGTACAGTCCCAAGCATATTTACATCTAGGTATTCTTTCATAAAGACTCTTGGCGGGAATGGCATCATTTCAAGATCGAAATCTAAGCCCATTTCTTCAGCTGTCCATATTGGTCTTACTGCTCTTGAATTTTCAGTTCCGTAAATTTTTATCATGATTTCCGCTCATAAATTGTTATATTTAGATGTTATATTTTAAAACATATATTTGGAGAAACATTATGAAAAAAATATTATTTTTTGTATTAACTTTGCTGGCAATTAACTTAACATTTGCTTCAAGTGATAGTAATAAGGCAAAAATCAAAGCTATCTATGATTCTTGGGAAACAGGAACAAAAGAAGAATGGATGAATGCTTATACAGGCATAATGGCCGATGATTTTGAGAGATGGAACGGTAGGTATGTTGGTCTTGGGTTCAGAATTAATCAAGAAGAATTGACTGTACTTGGCACAACTAATGCTCCTGCAAGTGACTACCTAAAAACTGGCGATAAATTTCTATCAGTAAATGGAATGAAAGCTAGCGCAGAGAATGTTGATGATCTGCCTTTTCAAGGAAAGCTTGGCGGAGATGTAACAGTTGTTGTTGATAGAGATGGAATGGAAATGACTTTTACTATGAAAAGAGCTGCACAAGTCAATGATGCAACAAGAGATGAAGTCGTTGAAAATCTTACCAATTGGAATAATTTTGATATGCGTCCAAAAATTAAATCTAGCACACCATTAGTAGCAGAAGACAATGTCGTTATTGGAACTTTCCAACTATTTTATATAGACCCTGATGGAAATGAGGTAACTTGGTGGAATATAGAGAGATTTGTATTTAATGAAGATGGAAAGTTAATTTTTCATGCAGATTTATCCGAAGAGTTATTCCTTAATCAACAACAAGGCTATTATTTAACTAACGAGTAATTCTATTAATTGATGGCATTTATTTTAGTAGATGCCATCAATTTCTATAGAGCTTTCCTGAACTTTCATAAGCTCACCTTCTTTGTTTTTAGAAACCATTTGACCATTCGAATCAATTCCTAAGAACTCTAAGTGCTCATTACTAGACTTAATTTTTACAAATTGACCAATATGCACGCATTTTTTTATCCAATCTGATTCCCAAGAGCTGGATAATTGATCGCTTGCCATCCCTAGCAGACGATTTGATAGATCGTCTATTAACGAATCTTTTAATGATTCATCAGATTTATCGATGCTTAGATCTCCCCAGTGTTTTTCTTCAGGATCAATCTGAAGATTTATACCTATACCTATTACAGTAATAAAATCTTTACCCAAATTCTGAGTTTCAACTAATATGCCTCCAACTTTCTTAGATTGATAGATCAAATCATTTGGCCATTTCAAACCTACATCGATATTAAAAACTTTCTTTAAAGCATCTGTTGCAATTAAGCCTGTTTTTATACTGGCTGCTGAAATTATTTTTTCTGATTTATAACCAAATGAGTAAGAAATATTGCCATGCGGACTTTTCCAATTTTTGTGGTTTCTTCCTCGTCCTCTAGTCTGTTTGTCAGCCGTTATTACTATAGCCACTTCACTTTCTTTACACTTTTCAAAACAAATATCATTTGTTGATGTAACTTCTTGGTAATGTGAGCGGTTATACTTAGGCATTCCTGTCTTTCAATTGAAGAGGAACGTATATCAGATAAGTAAGAAGCCAAGCTACAGGAATTAACGCAACTATATGATAAGGAGCTTCAGGCATCGCCTGCATTATATTCTCGCCATAAGGTTTTTCTAGGAGGTACCAATAGTTTGTATCTAAAGCAAAGTTTATTGTGTACATTGCTGGCAAGAAACCAAAAGTGCTCCATAACATTGTAGCGAAATAGTCTTTTAAGTAAGGTCTTTCATCAGTTAAAGTCAAAACAAATGAAACTCCTAAAAGAATGAGCGTATGACCATACATATGATTCAAATAATCGAAAGAAGGAAACCCAGTTAAAGTATCAGGCGTTAAAACCGACATTCCTGCACCTGCAATTCCCCAAAAAAAAGCAAATAGGAAGAACATTCTATGCCCACCTAATAAATATATAGAAATACATATACTTGAAAATGCACACATATGAAGGGGCAGGGAATCTTTTACAATTTCACCAAAAAAAGTCACTTTGAGGAATGGATCAAGCACCTCATGAGATAGCATTAAGAAAGCTAAAACATATCTAGCAATAGTAATGGTTCTTTCACTGCTGCCAATAAAAAATCTAGGTAAATATATAGAAATACCAATGCAAAAAGCAGCAAAAATGATATGTGAAGGTGCTAATAGGTTAAACGGTTCCATGTCCTTTAATTAAATCGGCTGCCTTTTCTGCAATCATTATAGTTGGGGCATTGGTATTGCCTCCTACTAAAGTTGGCATAATTGATGCATCAATAACTCTTAAGTTATGCACTCCCTTAACTCTGAGAGAATTATCGACTACAGCCATATTATCGATACCCATTTTACATGTCCCAACTGGATGGTAAATAGTATCTGACCTAGTTCTTATAGCTTTTTCAATAGCTTTATCATCATCAATATTTATTGGGTTACGAATATTGTTAAATTTCTTCAAAGGCTCAGTAGTCATTATTTCCATCATTTTTTTATAACCTTTAATTAATACTTCCATATCTGATTCTGCTGTTAGATAGTTTGGATCAATTAGAGGAGCAACGCTTGGATCTTTAGAGGCAATTTTTACTGTTCCTTTTGACTCAGGCCTTAATAAACAAACATGACAACTAAATCCATTACCCCAAAGTTTAGTTCTGCCATGATCTTCAACCATAGAAACAACAAAATGCAGTTGGATGTCTGGCATTTCAAGTGTTTTGTCTGTTTTGATAAATGCTCCTCCCTCAGCTAAAGAAGATGAAAACATACCTGTGCGAAACAACAAATACTTTAGAAGTTCAAAAGGTGCACGAAACCAAAACTTAAATGATCTGCTGCCCATCAATTCCCAACTATCTACCCTATGTGAAGTTATATAATCTATATGGTCTTGTAGATTTTCCCCGACTCCAGGAAGATCAACTAAACAATCTATATCTTTAGTCCTCAAATATTCTTTATTACCAATTCCTGATCGCATTAATATCGATGGTGAGCCATACGCTCCTCCACAAAGCAAAATTTCCTTGTTTGCTTTAATAGAAAAAGTCTTATCTTTTTTAATGCACTTTACACCGACAGCCTTTAAGCCATCAAATTCAACTTTTTCAACTACTGTTTCAGTAAAAATTGTTAGATTTTTTCTATCTTTAACTGGGTTTAGATATGCCACTGCTGCACTACATCTCTGTCCATTTTTTTGAGTCACCTGATAAAGGCCAACTCCTTCTTGCTTCTCTCCATTGAAATCATTATTTTCAGGATAATGTTTTGAAGCTGCTTCGACAAAGAACCTTGTAAAAGGGTTATCATGCCTCAATTCCGCGATATTTAATGGACCATCATTTCCATGGTACTCATCTTGCAATCTCTCATTACACTCAGATTTTATAAAATATGGCAGTACCTCATCATATGACCACCCATCATTTCCTAGAGAGGACCAATGATCATAATCCCAGCGATGCCCCCTTACATATAACATTCCATTTATTGAACTAGAACCACCTAATGTTTTTCCTCTTGGCTGGAATCCTCTTCTTTTTTCTTGATATGACTCTGGGACTTTATAGGACCCACCAAGAGTATCTTGCATACTTGCAGCTCCTTCTGTCACAGTGACATTGTTAAAACCTTTTTGAGGTTCTGTATTATATTGATAGGCATATTCTGATTCCTCACCTTCTTTTACAAGAAAAGCAAACAATCCAGGGACATGTATTAGTGGGCTTTTATCTACTGGACCGGTCTCTATTAAACATATTTTGTTATCAGGATCTTCGGTTAGTCTATTGGCCAATACACAACCTGCTGAGCCACCCCCAACAATTACATAATCAAAATCTATCATGCTTTCTTAAATTTATCCCAAACCAAAAATGGCAAATAAAGTAAAAAGAACACAGCAAGCGACAAAGGAATGACACCTAGCATATGAAATGGCGCAGCAGGCATGAAATCCATCAAAGATGCTCCACCAGGCGTATCCATTAAATACCAGTAATTTGCTATGTCAGAAACAGTTTCTCCAGTTACAGGATCAACATAAGTAAAGTCACCAATAATTAAATTAATAATATATATAGGTATTAAGAGAAGTAAGGAAATGGCTGCCATCTTTAAGAAATTCTGCAAATAAGGTCTATATTTAAGAACAGCTAAAGCAAAGAAAATTCCTAAGACAATTTGTCCATGACCATAGAAAAACATAAAGTACTCAATATCTGGCCAGGCATAATCTAAATCAGGAGTGATTAATGCCATTGTTGCTCCACCAATTCCCCAATAAAATGGAAGTTCAAAAAACATCTGATCTTTTTTCTTGGTTAATAGAAAAATTCCAATTAATACAGCACTAAAGTTACACATATGTAATGGCAAGAAGGTTTGCCATGGTCTATCAAAACCATAGATGTATATAAATGGCTTTGCAATTTCAAAAACTAATAAAGAAACACCTATTACTTTAGCTGCCATATCCTGATTCTTGGTGTTTATAAAATTACCTAAAAGGCATAGAAAAATTATTATTACACCTGAATAAATTAAAGATAATACGTGCTGATCCCCAAAAAGAATAAATGGTTCTGTCATTGGTCCCCCTAAATAACCTACTTTAATAATACAACCTCAGTTGATAGATACAAAATTTAATTTAAGATGGAATTGTTGGAGCTTTTTAATGTCTAATGACTGTCTTTTATTGAATGGTAACGGTAAACCCGTAAGTTACTTCCCACTGTCTACAATTAATTGGAAAACAGCTATAAGGCTTTTATTTACAAAGAATGTGATTATCATCAAAAACCATGAATCATGGCGAGTAAGATCACCTTCAATGGAAGTTGAAGTACCCAGCATCATAATGCTAAGAAGATTTCATAAGTTTCAAAATTATGTGAAATTTTCAAGGTCAAATGTTTACTTAAGAGATATGTACAGATGCCAATATTGCTCAAATATTTTTGATACCAAGCATTTAACTCTTGATCATGTTCAACCAAGATCAAAGGGTGGTCAGACAAATTGGGAAAATATTGTCACAAGTTGCAAAAGTTGCAATACAGCTAAGGGATCAAAAGTTTTAGATCCAATAAGTGAGCCAGCAAAACCGACTTTTGCCCACTTATTAAATGGACATAAATTAAATAAACAAGATTTCCCTGATAGTGCTTGGGCAGATTATATTTTTTAGTATTTTACCGAACAGCCGTAAGGTCTAGTGTTCTTTTCTATAACATCTTCTCCAAGAAAAAGACTCTTCATAGCATCTCTTACATAATTTTTTGCTTTACTGAGATCAGTAGAGAATAGGGCACCTGTAGTTCCTAGATTATCAATAGCTCCTTGATACCTAAGCATACCCACTTCATCAATAATAAACATATGAGGCGTAGTTTTAGCATCGTACAACTTTCCTACATCTCCATTTGAATCAAAAAGTACATGTGAAGGTTGAGCATTTCTATTGACAGTTAACTCTTTTGCCTCTGACTTAGTAACATAACCTTGTTTGCCTTTAGCTGAAGAAATAATAGACAACCAAATCACATCATTTCCTGTAAACTCTCTTTGTAAGTCCTGCATATTGTCTGTATCGTAGTGTCTTTTTACAAACGGACAGTCATGATTAGTCCATTCAAGTATTACTCTCTTGCCTTTAAAAGATGCAAGATCGATCATCTCGCTATCTTGATTCATTAATGTAAAAGTTGGCGCTGCGACATCATTTTTTACTCCCCCAAAAAGAGTGAAGCATGCAACTAAAAAAACTAAAATTTTAATTTTCATTTATTATCTCCATTAAATAACCTTCTGTTAATAATTCATTAAGAACCATAGGTTCGTCAAGGTTTTTATTCCAATATATATACACTGGCAATCCTGATCTATTATATTTTTCAAGCTCTTTTGCAATTACTGGATTTCTATTAGTCCAATCTGCTTTGAGGTAGGTTATATCTTTGTCCACAAACATTTCCATCAGGTCTTCTGTAAATGCAATTGCTTCATTTACTTGGCAAGTAATGCACCAAGCTGCAGTAAAGTTAATAAAATAGGATCGATTATTGTCCCTTAGATCAATTTCTTTTTCTAATGACCAAGCAACTGAATCATTCTCTTTTGTTCCAATATTTTCTTTAAAATCCCAATTGCCTAGAGAATATCCGTATGCCAAAACTAAGATTAATGCAGTTTTTATTGAGTGCTTAAAGTTAATTTTTTGAAGCCATAAAATAAACGCCGATAGAAATAGCCCAACCATTACGATCAATAATGAATTTGCATCAACTTGATTTGCTAATACCCATAGCAACCAAATTGCAGCTCCAAACATCATGAAACCAAAGAGTTGTTTTAGGGACTCCATCCATTGACCAGGTTTGGGTAAAAAGTTTACTAATGATGGAAAAATAGCAATTAAGAAATAGGGCAAAGCAAAACCCACTGCTAGAGATAGAAATACTAAATATGAGTAGATGTCAGGTTGTATCAAAGCAAAACCCAAAGCAGCCCCCATGAAAGGTGCTGTACATGGTGATGCAACAATTACTGATAAAGTCCCGGTGAGAAAAGAATTAACTAAACCAGAACCTTTATTAAATCTTTCAAGCTTGCCTGCACTTGAAAAGATGTCAATATTTATAACTAGAATTAAACCAATTGAGAATATCAGCAGACAGAGTAAAGTTACAATGAAAGGGCTTTGTAACTGATAACCCCAACCAATTAACTCGCCTGCATTCTTAAAAGAGATGAGCAGACTAGCTATGACCATGAAAGTTAGAATTACTCCGAATACATAAGCAGACGCATTCATAGTCACCGAAGATCTAGATTCATTGGCATTTTTTACTAGTGAAAGTGCCTTGAGTGCAATGACTGGCAGCACACATGGCATAAGATTTAAGATTAGACCACCAATAAGAGCAAAAATTATTGCAGAAAGTAAACTTATGCCTGATTCTTGAACAGATTCTTGCAAAGAAACTTGTTCATCTATCTCAAAGAAACCAGATTCTGATGAAATTATTCCATTTACCTTTCCATTAAAACTGTCTAATGTTGCAAATGATAGCGTTGAATCTGAAAAATTTTGTTTGACTGAAAAATCTACAATTTGATCGTCATAAGGAAAGAAATAGGAATTACGACCAATTAACTCTGCACTAATCTTAATCTGATTATTTTTTATTGATGCATTTAAATCTGGAGGGCCTCTAACAGGCACAAGCTTTCTCCATTTTTCTAATTCATTCGGTCTTTCTTCTATATTGAGTATCTTATTTTTTAAAATTAATTTTAAATTTGCCTCTTCTGGTACACAGATATCATCGCAAACCAAGAATTTAATATTTATATCTGTCTCATTATCTTTTAAATCAGTTATTTCTAAATTAAATGGAAATACGACTTCATTTTCATAGCCATAAGTCATTAAAGGTGGGTATTCAATAGTTTGAGGTCCTGGCCATAGATTTTGGTTTATCTTCCAGCCCTTTACTTGTGAGGATTGAAAAACTGGCGGTCCACCAGAATCACCAGGATTTATCCAATAAGTATGCCATCCAGGAGTAAATACAAATTTGTAACCCAGATGGATTGTTCCAGACTCAGAGAGAATGTTAGTTTTCCCAATTATGGAAATTTCAGCGTGATCAGTCTTAACTGCTTTTGCATCTGCTGCAAAAGCTAAGGTGATCAAAAATAAAGTTAAAAATCTCATAAAAGGAAAGGGCGGCTTAGCCGCCCACATTTATTTTACCTCAATTACTCGAGGTTTTTTCTCATCTGGAACAACTCTTTCAAGATTTATTACTAAGAGTCCATTCTTTAATGAAGCTCCAAGTATTTCCAGATCTTCAGCTAATGTAAATTTAAGTTTGAATGCTCTTTTAGCTATTCCTTTATGAACAGCCTCAACATCCGAACTATCTTTTTTAGGGCCATCGTATTTAATTGTCATGACACTATCACATAGCTCAATATCTACATCTTTTTTATCAATTCCAGCTAGAGCTACCTCTATTTGGAACTTAAGCCCATCCCTATAAATGTTATATGGTGGATAACTTGATTGAGACTCATTAGAAATTCTCTCGAGTCTATTTACGAGATTCTCAAAACCTAAAACACGGTTTGAGAACATTGGGTCAGTAAAATTTATTAACATAATAGTCCTCCTTTAAAGCAACTTGTTAATGTTTTTGTCGGCCTCACCTGAGCACCAACATCTAATAATCTAATGATAGATCCAAAAAAATCAAGAACTTTTTTGCTAAAATGTAACGTTTACTACTCTTATTATTGATTTATTTTGTGATAATGAGTAGTATAAGTTACATTATGAGTAGAAACCATAAAAATCTAGTAATATTGCTTACAGCAAAGCGAAAAGAAGCTGAGCTAACACAAGCAAGCCTTGCTGAAGCAGTACAAGTCTCAAGAAAAAGTATAAATGCTATTGAAAATGGAGTGTATGTGCCCACTACAGTACTAGCGCTAAAGATTGCTACTGTGCTAAATTGTAGCGTTGAAGAAATATTTAAATTACATGATGGAACTTTTCCATTATTGATGAGGTCAAATGAGTATGAATAAAAAAATACAATCAATAATTCTAATTTCGATTTTAGCTCTTGGCGGTTGTGCTACAGGGGGTTTTTCTCCAGATGTAGTCTCAAGAGATGCTGCAGGTAAAAGCCAATATGTTCAATCAGGAACAATTGTTTCAATTAAAAAAGTTACTATTGAGGGAGATAGAGAGAGTGGAAATATTTTTGGCTCTATTCTCGGTGCAATAGTTGGTTCTAATATCGGTGGAGAAGACGACCAGACCACTCAAGAAGTTGGAGCAGTTGTAGGCACAGCTGTTGGTTCAGTAGTTGGTCAGGAAGCCAGCGAAAGAATTTCAAGAAAAGAGGGTTTAGAAATAATTGTAAAACTTGATTCAAATGAAAGAGAAATTTCTATCGTACAGGAATTATCCACAGATCCAGATTATGCTTTTAGTGTTGGCGATGAAGTAAGAATTGTAAGGTCTTCTGGAAAGAGCAGAGTAGTGCCTTATAATTAAATGATTGAATTCAGTAAACCTTTGGAATAAAGCCCTAGATATACTCTCCAGAAGAGAGCACTCTGCCTATGAGCTTAAAACTAAGTTAAAAAAGTTTGAGCCTGATGAAAAAGATCTAAATGAACTCATTGAGAAATTAAAAGCATCAAATTTTATTGATGATGAAAGATTTGCCATTGCATTTATTAGATCAAAGGCTCAATCTGGTTATGGACCGTCTTACATATCTCAGTATTTGCTGAAAAAAAGAGTACCTTCTGATATCTATGATATGAATTCTCTAAATATTGATTGGGAATCATTATGCAGAGATCAATTTGAGAAAAAAAGGCATGGTAAAGATATAAATTTTAAAGAAAAAGAGAAGATTTTAAGATTTTTAGCCTATAGAGGTTTTAGTTATGAAATAATAAAAAGCGCTCTAAAAGAATACGATTAATGGCTTTAGCTAATAAATACAGACCAAATACATTTTCTGAAGTAATAGGACAGGAAAACGCTGTTATTGCTTTGAGAAATATTATTAAAAATCAATCTTTTCATAATGGGTATATTTTCTCAGGAACGCGCGGAGTTGGTAAAACTACGTTGGGCCGATTGTTTGCAAAGGCCCTAAACTGTACAAATTATGATGCTGAAAAAGGTGAAACCTGCAATGTCTGCAGTAATTGTGTAGAAATACAAAAAAATTCTCACTTAGACCTCATTGAAATTGATGCTGCTTCTAGGACAGGAGTTGATGATATGAGAGAGCTATTAGACTCAGTTCAATACAGGCCATCACAAGGCAAGTATAAGGTTTATTTAATAGATGAAGTTCATATGTTATCTCCGCAAAGCTTCAATGCAATGCTAAAAACACTAGAAGAACCACCAGGTCATGTAATATTTATGCTTGCTACCACAGAAGCGAATAAGATTCCTAAAACCATTGTTTCACGATGCCTTCAATTTAATCTGAAATTAGTCTCCGATGATTTGATAGCTGGGAATTTAAAAAGAGTTTTTACCAATGAAGAAGTTGCTACTGATGATAAGTCTATCGATTTATTGGTAGAACTAGCTAAAGGATCAGTTAGAGATTCACTTACTTTGGCAGATCAGGCAATCTCACATTGCGATGGCAATCTTACAGAACCAGAGATATCAAAATTACATGGTGTTTTGGATATTTCTTCAACAACTAAATTATTTGAAGCAATCTTTAGCAACTCAGTAGATGATGTTGTTAATGAGATCAAGAGATATAAGTCATTAGATGTTAATTATGACATTCTTTTTGATAGAGCTTTAAGTTTCTTGCATGGCAATATGGTTGATAATGTTTTATCGGATGAAGAATCTAACCAAGATCTTCATTTATATTACCAGTTTTTTACTAATGGCTTGATAGATGCAAAGCAAACAGGAAACAAAAGAGATTGTTTTGATATAGCTGTTCTTAGATGTCTTACATTCGCGGAAAAATCCGAAAATAAATTAAAAAAAAAGCCAAAATTTGTTAAAAAAATAGAACCTAAACCAACTGCTACTAAAGAACCTAAGAAAACAGAAAGTCCAGAAAAACCTATAGAGCCTTTAATGGATGTAAGCCTTAAAAAAAATGGCATAAAGCTTTCACCAGATAATTGGCTTGAACTATTTGATCAGCTTGATTTATCTGGTCCTTCAAGAGCATTTTTTTCAAATTTGCAGCTGCAAAAAGTTGAAAAGAAGACACTTTTCTTTAGTGGAACTGATTTATTCGCCGAAAGAATTAATGAAGGAGATAGTATTAATTTAATTGAGTCTTTAAGTAGATTAGGCCATGAAGACTATTCTGTTGAAGTCGAATCTTCGGAGACTGTGAAAAATACACCTTCACAAGAATGGGTTAAAAATAGAAATAAAGATATTCAAGAATTTAGAAAAGAAATTATGAGCAGTGAATTGCTTATAAATCTTAAAGAAAATTTTGGAGAAGAAATAACAGAGGATAAAATTACTATTATTGATCATGAAGAATGAAGAAACTTTGTTAGCTCAATTAATCCAGTCATTTAAGATCCTTCCTGGAATTGGAGAAAAATCGGCCCAACGGATGGCATTTTATCTCTTAGAAAAAAATAGAGAGGGAGGAAACAATCTTGCAAAATTAATTGCAACCTCCATAGAGCAGATAAGAAATTGTTCGATATGTAGGAATTTAACAGAGGAAGTGGTATGCGAAATCTGTTCTAATGAAAAAAGAGATAAAAATTTGTTATGTGTCGTTGAAAACCCAACTGATGTAATTGCGATTGAGAGTTCAGGCAGCTTTAAAGGCAAATATTTTGTTCTGATGGGGAGACTCTCACCAATAGATGGTGTAACCCCAGAGAACCTTGGGATACCAATGCTTATTGAACGTATTAATAATTCAGACATAAAAGAGTTAATTATTGCTACAAGCCCAACTGTAGAAGGGGATGCAACATCATTTTATATAAATGACCAAATCAAAGATGAAACTGTATTGGTGTCGAGAATTGCTTATGGAGTACCAATGGGGGGAGAGCTAGAATACGTAGATAACACAACTTTAAGTAGAGCAATACAAGGAAGAAGGAAGTTAGATAAATGACTATAAAGTCTGACAAATGGATAATAGATCAATCTGAAAAAAATGATTTAATAAAACCATTCGAACCCACTCAAGTAAGAGAAGTTAAGGGTAAAAAAATAGTCTCATATGGTGTTTCAAGTTATGGCTATGATGTCAGATGTGCAAATGAATTTAAAATATTTACGAACACACATTCTTCAGTAGTAGATCCAAAAAATTTTGATAAGAATAGCTTTATAGATGTCACCGCAGATGAATGCATCATTCCGCCAAATTCATTTGCACTTGCCAGAACAATTGAATATTTTAAGATACCTCGCTCTGTACTTACTTTATGCTTGGGTAAATCGACTTATGCTAGATGTGGCATCATAGTAAATGTAACTCCCCTCGAACCAGAGTGGGAAGGCCATGTTACCTTAGAGTTCTCTAATACCACTAATTTGCCTGCAAAAATTTATGCAAATGAAGGTGTTGCTCAAATGGTCTTTTTTGAAGCTGATGAAATTTGTTCAACAAGCTATAAAGATAGAGGCGGCAAGTATCAAGGCCAAAAAGGTGTCACTCTGCCAAAAACTTAGGCATTTTTTTTAATACAAGTGAATTAATATCTCCATTCTTTAATTCAACAAAACTCTTAATAATCATGAAATCTAATTCAGGTGAAATGAAATAAACGATTTTGCCTCCATTCAATGAAGTTGCACTGATTTTTATGCACTCGAATGCACCAAAATCCGTTTTGATATTTTCATTTCCTTGCGTTTCATACGTTCTCTCCACAATGTTTCCTTCATCATTATCGATAACGAATAATTTAAAATTTTTAATCCCATTCTTTGCATTTAATCTCATTTGTAGATCACTGCCTAATTGATCAAGAATTTTTTCATCTCTTTCAATGTTGAGATTAAGTTCTTTTGAGCTGGTTAGGTTATTTTCAAATGTAACTTTAAAGTAGCTAGGATCTACACCTGGCACATTGTTGCTAACTTCTGTTAGAGATGACCTAACATCTCCATCACTAATCTCTAAACTCGAATCTTGAGAGTATTTAAAAATTATTAAAGGCCTAAGAACAAAGCTTGAAGATATACTGTCTTCAGACTGCACTATGAAATTTCTTTCCATATTAAAATTACCAAATTCATGATGAGAAAATGTAAAATCTGCCTTCCAGCTTTTAAAATTTTCAGCGAAGGAAAATAATGGAACTAGCACTAAGAGAAAAATTTTTTTCATTAAATTAATTTTGAAATTGTTTCAGGGTAAATTCTATTTTCTATTTGTTTAACCCTATCAGTGAGACTCTTTACAGTATCATTTAGTTCAATCTTAAAGGATTCTTGTCTTATTATTGGCCCCGCATCTAATTCATTTATTACATAGTGTATTGTCGTACCATGATACTCATCTTTGGCTTCTAAGGCTTTTTGATGTGTATTTAACCCAGGATATTTTGGAAGTAATGATGGATGTATATTGATTATTTGGCCTTCCCAGTCATTAACTAATGATTCTGATATTATTCTCATATAACCGGCCAAGATAATATAATCCGGATTAATTCTTTCTAAGAATTTAGATACATTATTATCAAAATCTTCCCTAGATTTAAAAACTCTATGGTCAATAACCTCACATTGAGTACCATATTTGCCGCAGATTTTTATTCCTTCTGCATTAGGGTTGTTTGTAAAAGCACTTATTACTTCATAACCATAATCTGTTTGCTTATTAAGAATTGATTCAAGGTTTGTTCCTGTACCTGAAAAGAAAACCACTATTTTCATATAAATTTAAAGTCAACTTCACCCTTGTCCGACACAAAACCAATCTCTATTAATTTCGGATTCTCTTTAATAGCTTTTCTTGCGTTCAATTTATCTAGCACTAAGCAAAAACCAATACCACAGTTGAAAACATTAAACATTTCTTCTTCTGAAATATTTCCTAATTCTTTTATCTCTTCAAATATATTTGGTAATGCCCATTTTTTTCTATCTATACATATTGTTTTTCCATTAGCAATTCTTGATAGATTTTCATTTAAACCACCACCAGTTATATGTGCCATTCCATTAATTTTGCAGACCTTTTTAAGAGCCAAGATATCATTTACATATATATTCGTAGGAGTTAATAATTTTTGCATGAGAGAATTATCAATAACCTTATCTTCGATAATTTGATTTATTAATGAATATCCATTTGAGTGAAACCCAGAGGAGGGCAGGCCAAGAACTAAATTGTCTGCTTCTATTGATGAACCATCGATTATTTCATCTTTATTGTTAACACCAAGGGAGAAACCAACCAAATCAAAGTTGTCATTTGTATAGTGATTAGGCATTTCAGCAGTTTCTCCACCAATTAACTCACAACCTGCTAATTTACAACCTTCTAGTATCCCTGAAATGATTTCTTTGCCTTTTGACCTATCTAATTTTGAACAGCCATAATAATCCAAGAATGCTGTTGGCTTTGCACCACTCGAAATTAAATCGTTAACACACATAGCAACAAGATCGATACCAATTGTTTTTAAATTATTAAGCTTTAGAGCAATTTTTATTTTTGTGCCAACACCATCACATGCCAAAGCATAGACGGGTGAAGAAAATTCGGAAGGTGTATCGACATATCCAGAAAAGCTGCCAATATTACTCAGTGAATATGATGTAATAGGTTCTCGTGTAAGGTCCTTTATATCTTCTATAAATCTTTGGCCTTCCTCGATATCAACGCCTGTATCTTTGTACTTATTTTTGTTTTTTGTCATAAAATAGTTAATCTTAAATTATGTTTTCTAAGAAAATATTTAGTTCAGTTGCAATTATATTGTCTTTTATCTCATTGAGTTTCAACTCTATGGCGCAGATTTCTGATAATTTTATTCTTCTATATGAGAGTTATAGCAAACTTAATCAAATAGAAGAAATAATTCAAAATTCAGATCAAAAGATCATGAGAAAATATGGAGTTAATCAAAAGTATGTGCAAGAACGAGAAATTAATCTTCAAGCAACTAAACATTTCATAGGGTATCAAATAAAAAAATTCAACGATCAAAGATTAGTAGAGTTAAAATTTAATAAGGATTCCATAGAAAAATTTTTTTTAGATAATTCAATTCCCTTCTTAAGCTTTCAGGGCAAAGCCAAAATTTTTATAGGTGCTAATGATTCATTTTTTTCACAATCAAACTTATTTATTTATGAAAGCGAGGTTTTTCAAAATGAGCTAATTGATTCAAAACTACTATCATCATTGAATCAAAATATAAGTATAGATTATGAATTCTTGGATAATTATCCAGTTTCAAGTTATGAGCAACAAGAACTACTACAGAGTATTGAAAACTCAGAAGAGGGCGACTGGTTAGTATTGTTAATTGATAGATTTGACCTTGATAAATGGAGTATTCAATTTCCTAAAACCTCTACAATTTACCTTGAGGATGAGATTGAGTTTCAAAATTACCTCTTAGATCAGATTTTGGAAGAAGTTCTTATGATTACCAATGTTATTTCTAAAAATAGCTATTCGGTAATATTTGATGCAGAACTTTCACTAGAGCAAATAACAGAACTAGTTGAGACATTGTCATTAAGTACAGATATTTTGCACTTTAGAGTAAAGAAAATATCTGCCGATGAAATAGAAATTGAGTATGAAACCTACCTAGATAAAGATAAAGCTACTGAATTTTTCAGTGAATTAGGTGGAATAACAATTTAATGAAAAACATCACCAGAAAAAACCAGCTGTATTTTGATTTCGGCCGTGACTATGACGCAAGCTTAGAAAATTTCTTTTTTTCAAGCAAGAACCAAGTGCTTAAAAATGAATTAATTGAAACTCTAACTTTTGAGCAGAAAAAGGACATCTTTATTGTGGGTGCCAACAACTCAGGCAAGACCTTTTTATTAAATTCTCTTTTAAATCATGAGGAGTGCTTATCAAAGGCAAACATATATATAGATTTATCAGAACTTGATGGATCAAAAGATTATTTTGCTGATCTTAATCAGTTTGATCTAATTTGTTTGGATAATTTTGACAAAATTAATAAAAAAATAGAGGTACAAATATTTAATTTGATAAATGAATGTAGAGCTACACCAATCAACTTAATTTTCGCATCTAGTTTGAATCCTTCTGAGCTTTCTTTTATGCCTGATTTAATTTCACGGCTGAAGCAGATGAATTATTTCTATATTAATGAGATCGAAGATCAAGAAGTCTTGGAGTGCATTATGTTTATAGCCAAAAATTTAAATCTTGATTTTTCTGAGGATGTAATGCGGTTTATTTCAAAACGAATAAGAAGAGATTTTTCTTCAATAAAAAATACAATCCAACAACTCGAAAAGTTTCTTTACTCAGAAAAAAAAGAGCCAACTAAAAAATCAGTTAGCTCTTTTTTTAAAGAATATACGAGTTAGTAGACTACTTCACATTCGATGCAGTAGATTCTTATATTTCTATATATATCTTCTGTATTGAAGTGATTATTTTGTTCTGTATCAAACAAGCTCTTAATAAAATCAAATTGAAACATATAATTTGCAGGTGGTGCCGGAGGAATTACATGCTCAACTTTATAATCTTCAAGCTCCGCACTCCCAGCTATATATTTAATAGCATCATCAAGTGTTCCTAATTCATCTACAAGATTTATTTCAAGTGCCATTTCTCCAGAGTAGACTCTGCCTTTAGCTATTTCTCTTACTTTCTCAATTGGTATACCTCTATCATTGGCAACTTGTGATGTAAATTTATCGTATGTTGAATAAATTCCTGCTCTGACTAAATTTTCAAATTCTTCTGGCCAATCCATGGCAGTAAAATCAAAAGCACCATATTTTGTTGTGGAATATCCATCATAATTTATACCCATCCAATCATATATTTTTTCAAAACTGAATAAAGTTCCATAAACACCTATTGATCCTGTAATAGTATCTGGTTCTGCATAAATCTTATCAGCAAGAGAAGATATCCAATATCCACCAGAAGCAGCTAATGTTCCCATTGAGACGACGACAGGTATTCCTTTTTCTTGAGCTTTCTCAATTTCCCATCTCATATAATCAGAGTCAACTACAGAGCCACCAGGAGAACTTACTCTTAAGACTATCGCTTTCGTATCTTCATCTTCATGAGCTTCTTTAAGCATATCAACTATGCCATCTGATCCTGCTTGGCCATAAACCACTGGACCACCCATAATCGTGCCTTCAACAGTTACTACCTTGATTACATTTTTACTGCTTGACGGCATATCTTGTTCGATGCTTGCTAAGTAGTCGCGATAATAAACTGCATTCAATGCTTCATTATCGTCTTCAGAAGTACCAAACCTTTCTTTCATACGATCATCAAAATCATCTCTCTCTTCTATTACATCTACCATACCCCATGTCTTGTAAGCTTCGAGCTGATCTACGGAACCATCGATGATCTGTTCAAAAGATTCATCAGCAATCCATTGCAAATCTACTTCTCTATTTTCATAGACAAAATCTTTCCATTTTTTCCAGAGGGGCTCATAGAAAGCTAAATTTGCTTTAGCTTCATCACTCATTCTGTCACTGGTATAAGGTTCTGGACCAGTTTTAAAATCACCAGCTGCAAATATTCTTGGAGTTATTAAGAATTTTTCAAAGAAGTTTTTTAGATATTGTCTAGCTCCGCCAAAACCACTAATTGATATTGAGCTATAAGTTGGAACACTAATTTCAGTAGCTGTCGAAGCTAAAAGATAAGTTCCATCTGTTAAAAAATCACTTCTGACAACTATTTCTTTTCCTGCATCAACGGCTTCTTTCATTTTCTTAGCTATTGGTAGGGCGTACACAATACTTACCCCCAAACCAGATGGATCAAAAATCATAGCATCAACTCTCTCATCGTTTTTGAAATCGTCAAAGTATTCAAGCATATCTTGATATGGGTAGTATATTGTTCCGTTCTGTGCCGGTATCACACCATCTAAATCTTCCCACCACTGTGCTGGAGGAGGAGTAGGTGGTTGATCAACAACAACCCCTTGAGGACTAAATACCACTACTTTTCCTGTAGGATCAATTTCACTTGATTCTTGCCATAAAGGGCTGATCAAGCTTAGAACTACACTTATTGCTATATATAAAAATATACCTGTAGCTAAAGTAAATCTGACCGCTTTCCAGAAATAGTCTCTTCCTACGACTATGTAGCCCCATGCAGCAACAAAAAATTTGCCGATTTTATGAAGGAAACCTTCATTTGTTTTTTTCTTCTTTACCATAAATTACCTCTTTGAATTGGAAAGTACATAATGCCTTAAAAGCATATCTTCAGCAAATATAATTTCTTCATATATAATATTTTTTTACATTTTTAGTATGAGAATTATATTAGTCACATTAGCTATTTTACTGACCTCTTGTCAGAGAGGAGATTTAGAAATATCTCAGGGAGGCTTTTTATCATCTAAGGAATTAAGCAATGAGGTGGTTGTTTTAAATATATGGGCAGATTGGTGTCCTCCATGCATTAAAGAAATGCCTTACTTTAATAAACTAGACAAACATCCTGAAATAACAGTGCTTGGGTTTCACTTCGATCAATTTGACCTATTAGATGAAGCAGAATTACTTACTTTAATTGAAAAGCTTGATATGAATTTCGCAAACCTAAAAACTGATCCTAGAGATATATGGGGTATAGAGATTCCAGGACATGTGCCAACAATAATGATTATTAAAGATAATGAGGTGGTAAAAACCATGATAACTCCACAGACTTATGAGTCATTATTGGAAGCCGTGGAGATTTAGAAATGTCTGAAGAGTTAGTTTTTGTTAGAACAAACATAATAGGCACTCTAACTAAAAAAAGAATTTACGATTTTTTTGATCGTCTTGAAAATTGGACAGTGAAATATAATCATTCGCAACAAGACATGAGAATAACAATTGCTCCATTTAATGAAGAACCAAAAATAGTTAGGCACAGACACATATCTAGCTGGAAGGAGGGGCCCCTCGCTACGGGCGGGAGCGGGAAGCTACCAGAATTCTTAAAAGATAATGTAGATGATGAGGGGTATACTTTTGAATATCAAGCAAGATATAAATTATCAATCTTTGA
>AACY020565374.1_pt1 | contig 27249 bp, 25 predicted proteins | sample 267378 | NCBI WGS metagenome assembly AACY02 (sample SAMN02954345, study PRJNA13694) | marine metagenome | biome: aquatic; feature: ocean; material: water; isolation source: isolated as part of a large dataset composed predominantly from surface... | reverse complement strand
AAAATTACTACACTATAACTAGTGATGTAACCGGCCTCACAGCATCTATAGATAGAAGAACTCTTGTTATGACGCCGAAGTCGAATGAGGAAGCAGATTATTTTGAATCACAGTGCAAAAAAATTGATTTGCCTGAAAAATATTTAAAAAACGAAAGCGATCTAAAAAGACAAATCTAAATTTAATTCTTTGAATGTGGTGGTAGCTTTGCTTCTACAAACCACTCATGCTTCCTTTTAACAGGATTGAATTTTTTGATTTTTAGCTTCTCGTTCTCTTGAATGAACTTCTTAGTTTTAACAACAGTGTAGTGATAGGTGTGACTATCTCTAGTTTCACCTTCAGGTATTAGATAAACCTTTTGTTGTTTGTTTGCTGCCATAGGTGGGTACTGTACAATATCTTATATAAATTTTCACTATTTTTTTGAACTATGAAATACAAAACTGTAAATAAAGAAAAAAAGAATACGCCTTATTCGGATGCCGTTGAAATTGGAGATTTCATTCAGTTCTCTGGAATGCTAGGACTAGGAGAAAATGGTCTAGTTGACGGAGGAGTGGAAGCAGAGACTCATCAAATATTTAAAAACTTAAAGGAAGGTTTGGATTACTATGGTTTGGATTACTCCAATGTTGTTAAGTCGCTTGTTATGCTCAAGAATATGAATAACTTTCCTAAGTTCAATGAGATCTATGTAAGTTATTTTAACGAACCCTTACCAGTACGAAGCTCGTTTGGTGTCACAGATTTAGCCATGGGTGGCTGTGTTGAAATAGAATTTTTAGCTCATAAATGAAGAAAACTTATTTAAATGAATTCCATGCAAATAATGGTGGGCAAATGGTTGATTTTGCCGGCTGGGAGATGCCAGTAAATTATGGTTCTCAAATTTCAGAACACAAAGACGTTAGAGAAAATGTGGGAATCTTTGATGTTTCTCATATGGCTGTTTTTGATTTTGAAGGTTCAAGACAAGTTGAGTTTTTAGAGCATCTTTTACCAAACGATGTGAATAAGATTCTAGCTAGCACAAGAGCTCTATATTCGCCTTTACTTAATGATGAAGGCATGATTCTTGACGATCTTATTGTTTACCATCTTGGAGATGAGAATTTCAGAATAATTTCGAATTGCGGCACAAGAGATCAAAACAATGCTTGGTTTAAGAAAGTAGCTCTTAACTTTGATGTCGCGGTGGACTTTAAAGAAGAAGCATCAATCATTGCTCTGCAAGGTCCAAAAGCAAAACAATACTTAGGTGAAATGTTTGATGTTGATCTAGAGCCCTTCCATATTCAGACTCATGATGGAGTAATGATAGCTAGAACAGGTTATACAGGAGAAGTTGGTTTTGAAATTATTTCTAATGCATCCCGTGGTTTAGAGTTATGGGATTATTTCATTGACAAGGGCATTAAACCTGTGGGTTTAGCGGCCAGAGATACTCTACGGCTTGAAGCAGGTTTTAATCTATATGGTTCTGATATGACAGCCGATAATCATCCATATGAATCTAATCTAGGCTGGACAATAGATATGTCTAATGATGTAAGAGATTTTATCGGTAAAAGTGCTCTATTAGATTTGCAATCAGATTCTAAGAAGCTTGTAGGATTTCATACTGATGCAAGAGGAGTTCTTAGATCTGGTACCGAAATTTACTTTGATGGAGGTACTGGCATTGTGACTAGTGGAACTTGGAGCCCAACTTTTGGAAAGAATATAGGATTATGTAGAGTTGATAGCAATCATCCAGATACTGGAAATGCAAAATTGCGAGATAAAGAGATTAATTTGTATTTTTGTGAGACAAATTTTTTAAAATATTTAAAATAATTTCATGGCAGATATTCCTGACAATTTAAAATTTCTTGAATCTCATGAATGGGCGAGAGAAGAAGCTGATGGTAGTGTGACGGTAGGCATATCTGATCATGCACAGAGTCTTCTGGGCGACATAGTTTTCGTTGAGTTGCCTGAAGTGGGTTCAGAAGTAAATAAGCAAGATGATGTTGCAGTTGTCGAATCAGTTAAAGCAGCATCAGATGTCTACACACCTTTATCAGGAGAAGTCCTAGAAGTTAATGAAATATTAACTGACAGGCCTGAGGTTATTAATTCTTCGCCATATGGAGATGGTTGGTTTTTTAAAATTAAACCAAATAATATAGAAGAACTTAGCGAATTACTTGATAATGAAGCCTATCAAGAATTAAGCGAAGATTAACCGCTTACATTTGGATAAATACGTGAAAGACAGATCAAAAGATTTTTCAACTAGACATATTGGAATCAAAGATAGTGAAGCAAAACAAATGCTTCAGGATCTTGGTTATAACGATATGGATAAGTTTCTGAAAGATTTAATGCCTGAATCAATCTTTGATCTTAATGCTCTAAAGTTGCCTGAACCTCTTGATGAAGCTTCAGCCTTAAAAAATTTAAAAGCAATATCAAAAAAAAATAAAGTTTATAAATCATTTATAGGGCAGGGATTTTATGGTTGTAATGTGCCAACCGTTATCAAAAGAAATGTCTTTGAAAACCCAGGCTGGTACACATCCTATACGCCTTATCAACCTGAGATCGCTCAGGGTCGTTTAGAAGCTCTAATGAACTACCAAACTATGGTTGCTGATTTAACAGGCATGGATATTTCAAATGCCTCCTTACTGGATGAACCAACCGCTGCCGCTGAAGCAATGATGTTGGCGAACAGAGTGGCTAAATCTAAATCAAATGTATTTTTCATTCACGAGAATAGCTTTCCTCAATCGATTGCCATTATGAAGTCTCGAGCAAAACCTCTAGGCATTGAAATTGAAGTTGGTAAAGAAATGGATTCTAAAAAAGAATATTTTGGTTGTTACGTTCAATATCCTGGTGATGATGGATCAATAATAGATTTCTCTCCTGTTTCAGAATCAATTCATGCACATGGTGGTTTGCTCGTAGTTGGTTCTGATTTATTGGCCTTAACTCTTTTAAAACCTCCGAGTGAGTTTGGCGCTGACATAGTGGTTGGCTCTTCGCAAAGGTTTGGTGTGCCAATGGGTTTTGGTGGACCTCACGCAGGCTTTATAGCAGTAAAAGATAGTCATAAAAGATCACTTCCGGGAAGGTTAATTGGTTTAAGTAAAGATCAGCAAGATAGACCTTGTTATAGATTGGCTCTACAGACAAGAGAACAACATATAAGAAGGGAGAAGGCTACGAGCAATATATGCACAGCACAGGCATTGCTGGCTATTATGTCAGGCTTCTATGCCATATATCATGGACCTGAAGGCCTAAAAGAAATTGCAACTAGAATAAATGGTTTAACTAAAGACCTAGCCAACAAACTAATTGATAAAGGTTTAGAAATTAAATCTGAAACTTTCTTTGACACTTTGGTAGTTAAAGTTAAGGACGCTAAAAAAATACATGAAAAAGCCAATGCAAATGGTATGAATCTTCGTGATATTTCTAATGACTCTGTTGGAATTAGTCTAGATGAAACTAGCGCTCAAGATGATGTCAAAGCCATCATTCAAATATTTGACGATGAACAGAATAAGAACAGCAAGATCGAACAGAGTTGGAGCAAAGAATTTAATAGAGCAACAGATTTTTTAACTCATGAAGTATTTAATTCTCATCATTCTGAGACTCAAATATTGCGCTACATTAGAAGTCTGGCTGACAAGGATATAGCCTTAGATAGATGTATGATTCCTCTTGGATCATGCACCATGAAATTAAATGCAACAACTGAGATGATACCAGTAGGCTGGAATGGTTTTGCCAACATGCATCCACATGCACCAGAGGATCAGGCTCAAGGCTATCTCGACATAATAAATGATTTAGAGAATTGGCTTACTCAAATAACCGGTTATAAAGCTATCTCTCTACAACCTAATGCTGGTTCTCAGGGTGAATATGCTGGCTTATTAGCAATTGATGGTTATCACAAAGCCAACAAGGATCTTTCTAGAAACATTTGTCTCATTCCAGAATCAGCGCATGGAACTAATCCTGCTTCAGCACAAATGGTTGGATATGAAGTTGTGGTTATCGATTGTGATGAAAATGGAGACATTGATATGAAGGATCTAAAGGAAAAGGCTGATCTTCATAATAAAAATATTGCAGCAATGATGATTACTTATCCTTCAACTCATGGGGTCTTTGAAGAGAAAGTAAAAGAGGTCTGTGAACTAATACATAGTCATGGTGGTTTCATTTACATCGATGGAGCAAATTTTAATGCCATGGTAGGAATGTGTTATCCAGGTCAATTTGGTGGAGATGTATCGCATCTAAATCTGCACAAAACATTTTGTATACCTCACGGAGGAGGAGGTCCTGGAGTAGGTCCAATTGGTGTAGTCAAAGAATTGGTTCCTTACTTACCAGCTGATCCACTTACTCAAAAAGATTCAGAATATTCAATATCTGGATCTAAGTTCGGTAGCGCTAGTATTCTGCCAATAAGTTGGATGTATATAAGAATGATGGGAGAAGAGTCGCTGAGAAGGGCAACCCAAATTGCTATCCTAAACACCAACTACATAGCCAATAAACTTAAAGATGATTATGACGTGCTTTATAAAGGTAAAAATGGACTAGTTGCTCATGAATGTATTCTTGATGTAAGACCATTTAAAGAATCCTGTGGAATTGAGGCAGAAGATATTGCAAAAAGACTTATAGATTATGGTTTTCATGCTCCGACAATGTCATGGCCGGTTGCTGGAACATTAATGATTGAACCTACAGAAAGTGAATCATTGGATGAATTAGACCGCTTTTGTAAAGCTATGATAGGTATAAGAGATGAAATTAGAGCCATTGAAGAGGGTAAATCGTCTCAAGATGATAATTTACTTAAAAATGCCCCTCATAGCGTTGATACTCTTATAGAAGAGTGGAAATACCCATATTCTAGAAAAGAGGCCTATTATCCCAATGAACAAACTAAACAACAAAAGTATTGGCCTCCAGTCGGAAGAGTCGATAATGCCTATGGTGATCGTAATCTAGTCTGCACCTGTCCTGACATCAAAGACCTGAAATAAGCTTCCCTTTTCCTATTAATCTGCTATCATGCTTCACCAATTTATGGTTGAGAAGTTAAAAATCGCAGAAAACTGGTTACCTAGGTATACCGGCACGCAAATAGATGAGTTTGGAGAAAGCATTCTTCTTACTAATTTCAAAGATTATGTCACTGCATTTGCTGAAAAATTTGATGTTGAAATCAAAGGAGAAGGTAAACCTATGCAATCTGCCACCAATAAAGATGGCCTAAGCATTATAAATTTTGGTATTGGCTCTCCTAATGCAGCATTGATCATGGATCTATTAACTGCAAAAAATCCTAAGGGGGGAGTTTTATTCTTAGGTAAATGTGGGGGCTTAAAAGATGCTTCTGAAATAGGCAATTTTATTCTACCAATAGCTGCTATTAGAGGAGAAGGGACAAGCAATGATTACTTCCCTCCAGAAGTGCCAGCACTACCGTCTTTTAAACTACACAAGTTTATTTCTGAAAAAATTGTTGAAGCTGAATGTGATTACAGAACAGGGGTGATTTACACCACTAATAGACGTTTGTGGGAACATGATAAAGTCTTCCTTAAAAAACTTAAAAAGAGTACTGCTATCGGTATTGATATGGAAGTCGCAACTATCTTTATAGCTGGACATTACAATGAAATCGCTAGAGGCGCTTTATTACTTGTTTCTGATGTTCCAACTACACCAGAAGGCGTAAAGACTGAAGCATCAGACAAAAAAGTTACATCAGAGTGGTCGCAAAAGCATTTAGATATTGGTATTAAAGCCATGACTGAAATAGGCAATAGCGGCGAAAAGATCAAACATTTCAGATACTAAAATACCTTTCCTGTTTATTTTCCGTATAATATTTTCTCATTGGAGAGATGGCAGAGCGGTTGAATGCACTGGTCTTGAAAACCAGCAAGCCTTAATAGGGCTTCCAGGGTTCGAATCCCTGTCTCTCCGCCAGTTTTACTTATATGATTAATGTCTAAATTTATCTCTATAGTCTGCCTTATTGTATGTATAAATTTACCGATATTTGCAGAAAATAATTCTGAAATCAAAGAGATTGTCATTCTGCATACCAACGACATTGAAAGTGTTTATGAACCAATTCCAGCTACTTGGCGAAATGATATGGAATTGATTGGTGGTATTTCACACCTAGCTACATTAATACGTGATGTAAGAGAGAGCGAAGACATCAGTTTTTTGGTTGATGCCGGAGATATATTCACTGGAGCATTATCAAAGAAATCAGAAGGTAAACTTCCTTTTGATCTCTATAGTGCAATGAATTACGACACTTTGACTCTAGGAAATCATGAATTTGAATATGGTTGGGAAAAGCTTGTGGAGACAATTCCAAGAGCTAACTTTCCAGTTCTTAATGCCAATATTGTGCATGAAGCTTCAGGAGAATTAATTGCCCAACCCTATGTAATTTTAGATAGAAGTGGTGTAAAAGTTGGTGTCATTGGCGTGATGGGTATTGATGCTTTTTATAACACTATGGCCAGCTTTCATCGTATAGGCTTAACCATTAAGGATCCAACAGAAACCGCTCAATATTGGGCAGACAAAATTCATGATCAGGTGAACATTATTGTTGTTTTAACACATCAAAATAGAACAGCTCCCATGCAAACTAATAAAGAATCCGACCCCTCAGTGCAACGAGGTTTTGATGAAGATTATGCAATGGCCGGTAACTTAAGAGGTGTAGATGTTATATTTGGTGGTCACTCCGATAATGGATTGAAACAACCGGTTATTCATCCTAAGACTGGAACCGTAATAGGACTTACCTTTGGTCAAGGCATGCACCTTGGTTACACAAAGTTTAAAGTTGATACACAAAAGCATGATGCTGAATTTATTGAAGGTTATCTTATAGCGGTTAATTCAAATCAATTTCCCGAAGACCAGCAAATATCGACCTTAATTAATGATTACAGAAAGATATACCCTGAACTTTTAGAGGTGTTAGCAGTTGTTAGTGATCCGTTAATGCGAAAATATAATGAGGAATCTAGCATTGGTAACCTGCTAACTGACTATATGAAAGAGGCAGCGCAAAGTGATATTGCTTTTCTTAATTCAGGCGCTATCCGAGCTGACTTTAATACTGGCGATGTAACATTAGAACAGCTGATAAATGTGTACCCATTTAAAGATAATTTAACAGTCATTGAGCTTACAGGAAATCAGATTGAAGAACTCATTGAGTATAGTTTGACACTGCCTTATGGAATAGGTCAGGTCTCAGGCTTAAAAGTTACATATGATAGCTCACTGGATCCAATGAAACGTGTCATTGATATTAAGGTTAATGGGGATAATTTAATGGACGATAAAAAATATACGATCTCAGTCTCTGGCTACTTAGCAAAGGGTGGGGATGGTTATCGGGTATTTCCTGAGGGTCGGTTTATAAGTGATGACAAACCTTTTCAAGATGCCTTATATGAACAATTTACAAAAGCAAAAATAATTGAAGTGCCTGCATCAGGCAGGTTAATCGATATTAGTGATTAATGTCTTTCTTTATTAATTTTTAATTATTATTGAATCTATATTAATATTAAAGATATGAAACAATTTGTAACTTTAATAACTCTATTAAGCGTAAGCTTTCTTTCCAATGCCTATACATTGCAATATATAGGAACAATTGAAGCTAAAAAGTATAACGATGTATGGGAAGAATATTTTGATGCTGATATAGATCTCTATGCAGGTTCAGACGGTGAGTGGTCTAATATTAGGTTGGTTTTTGACATGTCTTTAGATACATATAATTACGACATTGTTTTTAGCGGTATGAATCCAAGCATAGATTCTGAGTTTGAAACGCTACATGCTCATCTTACAAAAGCAAAAGATTGGACAAAAATTGCAAGGGATAACAATGCAAATACCAACAAAGATATTGGGTCTTGCAATGTTAGTGGCACTAAATGCAAAGTTTCTTTTGTCTCATCCAATGGTGGTAGGAATATAGTCACAAAAATTTATATTAAAGAGGATGCTACTTTTACATTGAATGAAGATACCTTCCGCTTAACACCAAGGCAACTTGATACATTACTTGGCTGGCTTGATCAAAGAAGACTAGTAAATGTACTTAAGAATTCAGCTAAAGAGAATAATCAATCTGACGATTTATTTAACTAAACTCTGTTGAAAAAAAACTCATTTATTGAGATAGTTAATTCTTATTCTTAATTTAGGAGAAAAAAATGAATTATTTAAAACTATCTATTTTATTATCTTTTCTTTTTTTAGTGGGATGTTCTGATTCTCAAGAAGAGCCAGAAGTTACGACTGAAGAAGAGCAAGGACCCCCATTTAGTGAATATATGACCTGTACACCTGGATCAGACTTCAATGATGAAACTGCAAGGATGATGGTTGATGAGTGGAATGATTTAGCTTTAGATGAAGCTCTATTTTTTGCCGCTGGTCATGCACCATTAGAAGCAGCAAGTCTTGGTGGTGAAGGAAAAGTATATTGGCAATTATTTTGGGATTCTAAAGAAGCTGCTGATGCTGCTTGGGCTTCAGGACCAAGTGAAGAATTTGCTGCTTGGGCAGAAAAACATGAATCTGTTCTAACCTGTGATGGAGAAAACAGAAGAGGGTATGATGCATATTTTCCTTATAGTGATAAAGACAATTGGGAGCCTGTCACTGAGTGGGTTACATATGCTCATTATTGCAAATATAACGATGATGATGGTCGAGAAAAACTTAGAGAAGGAATTGAGGCCTTCAATACTTATCTAGACAATCAAGCTGATGATGTTGCTCCATATAGGTATGGAATTTATATGCATAATGGAGATAATCCTGAACCTTATGCATCTTATGATTTTTTCTGGATGAATTATTATGCAGATCATGACGGTGCGAAAACATCATATGAAAGATTTGCTAATGAAGGTGCTGAAGTACAAGCAATGTTTGATGCATCTGCAACATGTGAAGGGCCTAATCCTAGCAATAGCTATCAGTTCTTTCCTGACCCAGATGATGCATAATTACTATTAATATAGAAGAAAGCCGCTTTTTAGCGGCTTTTTCTTTGCATTTTGTTTACGATTAAACATTATGGAATTACTAGATAAATTCTTTTCCCAGTTTGCAACTATTGCTTGGGGGCAGCCAACACAGCTTCTACTTTTAGGTGCTGGTTTATTTTTTGCCATTATTGCCAAATTTAAACCTTACAGATATTTGGCTTATGCATTTGATGTTCTAAGAGGAAAATATCCAAGTAAAGGTGTTGGAGAAGTAAGTCACTTTAAATCTCTTACAGCAACACTTTCTGGAACAATTGGATTAGGCAATATTGCTGGTGTTGCTGCAGCTATATATTTTGGCGGTCCTGGCGCTATATTCTGGATGTGGGTTACAGCAATTTTTGGAATTGCCACTAAATTTTTTACTGCAACACTTTCATCGCTCTACAGAGAGACAGATGCTGACGGTAGCGTTAATGCAGGGACAATGTACATAATCAAAAATGGGCTTCCTAAATATATGCTCCCATTTGCTTATATGTTTGCTTTCTTTGGAATGATTGCTGGTTTACCGGCAGTCCAAGCAAGCGAAATAGTAAGAATTACCGAAAGTTTATTTTTTTCTGATGTAGAAAATTTTGCATATATAGCAGGTGCTGTAATGGCTACTATAACTGCAATTGTAATTATTGGTGGGTTGAAGCGAATTGCAAATATTTCAGCATTGCTAGTTCCTCTTATGAGTATCATTTATTTTGGGGCTGTATTTGTAATAATTATTCTTAATTATCAACAGCTAATTCCTGCAATAAGCTCAATTTTTTATGAGGCATTTAACTTCAAGTCTGCCGTATCTGGCGGTCTAGTAATGGTCATTTTAACAGGTATAAAAAGGGGTGTATTTAGCAATGAAGCAGGAGTAGGAACAGAAGCTCTGATTCATGGAACAGCAACAACAACTCATCCAGCTAAACAGGGCCTTGTGGCTATGACTGGGCCTATATTTGATACTCTTATTATGTGCACATTGACCGCAATAGTTATTCTCATGAGCGGCGTTGAACCTACAGCTGATAATAAGGGTGTTCTTCTTACTGCTGAATCATTTCAGGTAATGCTGGGTTCAATTGGCCCACTAATTCTATTTTTTGTAGTTTTATGTTTTGGGTTAAGCACTATTTTTACCTATTCTTTCTATGGAACTGCATGCGTTAAGTTTTTATTTGGTAAAAAAGGTATACCTATATATCAATTTATTTTTATAGGCGCTGTTTTTGGTTTTTCTGTTGGTGGGTTCGATCTTGCAATAAATGTTGTTGATAGTGCATTTGCAATGATGATTTTTCCAACTCTTATTTCTTGTATTTGGCTTGCTCCTGTTGCAGTGAAAAAGGCAGAAGAATATTTTGCTAGTATAACGAAGTAATTTAATAAAAATGAAAAAAGTAGCTGTTATTGGTGCTGGTCCGTGTGGAATCACAGCAATAAAAAATTTCAATGATCAAGGTTTTGAAGTTACTGCTTTTGAACGTTGTGAAGGAGTTGGGGGTAATTGGAGATTCAACGACCCTTCTGGACATTCAAGTGTCTTTGAAACTACACATATTATTAGTTCTAAGTACACATCATTCTATGAGGACTTTCCTCTACCAAATGACGCTTCAGATTATCCTTCACATAAAGAGCTCCTGAAATATTTTAATGATTATGCTAATCATTTTGATATTAATAAACTTATAAAATTCGGAACCGAAGTTGTCCACTGCAAATATACCAATAACCAGAAATGGATAATCCAATGGCGATCACTAGAATCAAACATCATAAATGAAGATACATTTGATGCTCTTGTAGTCTGTAATGGACACCATCATGAGCCACGCTACCCTGATTATCCCGGCGATTTTTCAGGGGAATACTTACATTCACATGATTATAAAACTGCAAAACCATTTGCTGATAAGAGAGTTCTGGTAATTGGAGGGGGAAATTCAGCTTGTGATGTTGCGGTTGAGACAGCAAGAGTCACAAAAAAAACTACCATCAGCTGGAGAAGGGGGTATCACCTAATTCCAAAATTCATGTTCGGTTTAACTACAGATATATTTTCTTATAAAAGTAGATGGTTGCCTGTACGTCTCAGAATACCTTTTATGAAGTTTATGTTGGAATTAATACAAGGAAAAAATGAGGATATTGGATTACCCAAGGTTACAAATAGTATTCTTGCAACACATCCCACCGTAAATTCAGAATTGTATGATGCAATTAGACATGGAAAGGTAAAACCTAAACCAGACATCGATAGAATAGATCAAAAAACAGTCTACTTTAGCGATCAAAGCCAAGAAGATTTTGATGTGATAATTGCTTGTACAGGTTTTAAAATTAAACATAAATTTTTTGACAAAGAACTCATAGACTTTGAGAAAGGCCCTGTTCCATTACTCCATAAAATGATCCCAGCAGATATTAGTAATTTATATTTTATTGGTTTATTTCAACCTCTAGGCTGTATATGGCCTGGTGCTGAACTTCAAGCAAAGCTGGCAGCCCGACATCTAGCAGGATTATGGAAGCCAAATAATGATATACAAAAATTAATTGATCTTGAGCTAAATAATCCTGATGTACATCAAATTGAATCGCCGAGACACACAATTACTGTTGATGATTTTTCTTTTAGAAAAAGATTAAAGAAGGAGCTTAGAGCTGCATAGAATGTAAGTGCTTAAGTAGAGCATCATACTTCTTAATGCCACCAAAATAATCGATCTCTTTTTCATCGAAGCCCTCCAGACTCTTGATAAGACCAAGTCTTGCTTCGCTGTAGTTTTTAATGATACTTAAAGGCTGAAATCTAACGTTTATTGCAAATAATGAATATGCTTCATTGTATTTACAGATAGTCTCTCTTTCAGATCGTACATACCATCGCTCAATGGGCTCCTTAGGCCAACCCTCTGGCTCCAAATAGAATCTCTTATCATTTCCATGAATAAACCAGTTTTCTCTCTTAAATGGCTTATTAAGAGGTGCATTGTTAATAAATTTTTCAATAGGGCTGCCTATTTTTTTATTTAAAGTTTTTACAGGTTTATGAATATCCCTAAGAGACTTCCCTATCTTTTTAGTTAGATCCCAATAACTAGGAGAACATACAGAAGCTGCTATTAATCTTTGGTTTCCATGCGATTCAATAACACAGAGATCATCAGGAACTGATAGAGATATGTTTGCAATCTGATCAGGAAATTCATTCTCAGATGTACTTATCTTCTCTGAAAGAATGCTTTGAGCTTCCGCTGAGTCATCTGTAGTAGCTACTACATCTTCATACCTAGTTTCTAATAATCTTCTTTTATGTTCTTTTAAGTCAGACGATATATCGGTCTCAAACCAATCTTCTTTATCTATTGGTGCCAGACCAAGTCGATATTTTTTATGTCCATCTCCCCAAGGAGGGTCTAGCCAAAATTTATTATTTATTTCGTTAGAAAGAGACATAATCTAATCTGTATAATATCAGGATAAAGGACTATTAATATAATTCAAAAATGAAAAAAATATTCTTTCTTAGGCACGCAAAATCTAGTTGGTCAGATTTTTCATTAAAAGATTTTGACAGGCCACTTTCTACTAGAGGAATACAAGATGCAAAATTAATGGGAAATTATTTTCAAGCAAAAAATATTGATCTTGATATCGTAATTTCAAGCCCATCAAAGCGAACCAAAGAAACGCTAAAACATTTTTTTTCTAACAATGCTCCTCAAATTGATTATGAAAAATCTCTTTATCATGCAGATTTAGATGACATTCTAAGTGTCGTTACGATTTCAATCGAAGAAACAAATAGCATCATGATAGTTGGTCATAACCCATCAATGCATGAAGTAACTGAGTATCTTAGTGCAGATTTCATACCTAAATATCCGACATGTGGTCTTGCCTGTCTTACTTATGAAGGTGACTGGAAGGATCTTAGAAGTAGTTGCTGTGAGCTAGAATTTTTTAAGATGCCTCGTGAGCTTCGTTAGCATTTTCATTTTTTCTAGTTAGGATTGCATACCCAGATAAAACGCCTGCAATTATTGCGTGCCCAAGAATCATTTCCTGAACAAAGTTTAGATTACCTAAATAAACTAATGCCACGACTGATAATGCTCTAAAAAATTCTAAATAATATGCAAAAAACTTATTTTCATAAAAAAGTGATGCAAAAACTAAGATGGTCATGATATTGAAACCAATTAGAAACTTATCTAAATATGAAATGCTATCGGGATTAAATAGCACTGCTTGTGTGTATATGCTTACAAATACAAGCTGTCCAAAACCAAAAAGTTTAGAGAATAGGTTTGTTTTTGTGTCGTATTTATGAAAATTATCTAGATCGTTTTTTTCTATTGGGTATTTCTCAGAAACATCATCAGGTCTCCAGCCTGGTGGAGAAGTCCAGACCTTAACTTTATCTGACCATTTTTTAGTTCTCCAGGTATCTTTAAAAATCTGAACCCATACCTCTAAATTTGCCCAAAGTGGATTCCAAGATTTAAGTGGCTTTGATGTGCCATATATTGGCTTAAGATCGCTTCTTTCATCTATAAAAGTGCCGAACATTCTATCCCAAAGTATGAAAACACCACCATAATTAGCATCGATGTATTCCTTATTTTGTGCATGGTGAATTCTATGGTTTGATGGTGTGACAAATATATAGTCTAGTATTCCGAGCCTTCCAATATGTTCAGTATGAACCCAAAATTGATAAATTAGATTTACACCTGCCACTGTTACAAATATCTCTGGCGGAATACCTAAGAACAAAATTGGAGTGTAAAAGATCCACTTAAATAGGAAATCTGTGCTTGTTTGCCTTAATGCTGTTGAAAGGTTGAATTCCTCGCCATGATGATGAACGACATGAGTAGCCCATAAGAACTTAATTTCATGACTACATCTATGCATCCAATAGTAACTAATGTCATACAGTATAAAGGCTGCTACCCACACAAATGGGGTGTATGCATTCAATATTCCTAAATGAAAGTTTTGTTCCCAAATATAGGTATATACAAGTGCCTGGACTCCAAATTTGAGCAGAGTAGGGTATCTACTCATTAAGCCTAGCCCAATACTGGTAACAGTGTCATTTAAGCGGTAATTGTTTCTTTTTCTTAGATAGCCATAGATAAATTCACACAAAATCATAAATGTGAATACTGGCACAGCGTAAGCTATTAAACTAGATGTTTGCATGCGTAATTAAAGCTCCCTTAACAATTATAGTATTATAGTTAAATTGGTCGTTACAACCATAAATAATGAGATATTTCTTCATAAATCTAGTTCTTTCTATATTTTTTATTCTGCCTGATTGGTTTTTAAGGACATTCTGGCCACTTAAAAGACAGAAAATAAGAAATGAATATCTTGATTATCAAGCAGCAGTATTTCTGAAAATTATCGATATTTTTGGTTATAAGATTGATACAGAAAATTTTTCAAATATTGAAAGGTCCAGAGCTAATTTAAGTAGATTAAAAATCAGGATAAGTGAAAATACCGCCAAAAAATATTCGGTCATAGATCATTCTTTAAAGCATGCAGATAATGTCTCATTAAGAGAATATGTGCCGAAAAATATTTTATCTGATAAAGCTATGCTTTATTTCCATGGTGGAGGGTATGTGTTAGGTAGTGTTGATACTCATCATAATTTTGTTTCCTTTATGGCTATAGAGTTAGGAATAAGGATCTATTCTTTGGAATACCGTCTTGCACCAGAAAATAAGTTTCCAGATGCATTAAATGATGCTAATGAAGCATTTCAATGGTTAAAAAATAATGGCTATAAAGAAAAACAAATAATGTTATGTGGCGATAGTGCAGGAGGACATTTAGCAGCATCTCTTACGAATCATCTTGATGCAATAGAGCATGATTTGCCTTATTCGCAAATATTAATTTACCCAATGACATGTCCCTCTTTAGAGTTCGAATCAATGGAATTATTTAAAGAGAATTATCTTTTAACTAAAGCTGCAATGGGCTGGTTTTGGGAGCAGCTAAGGCAGAATCAAGAAAATAATCAGGATCCTAGATTTAATTTGCTTAAACAAAGAAATAAAACAGATTTTAAAATCAAAACATCAGTCATTACTGCTGGCTTTGATCCTTTATGTGATGAAGGAAAAAAGTATGCTATGCATCTAAAAGCCCAGGGGAATCAAGTCTCTCAAGCACACTATCCAGGTCTGTTTCATGGGTTTGTGACTTTTTCTAGATTAAGAGAAGCAAAAAATGGAACGCTGGGAATAATTGAGGAAATAAGAGGGCTTTAAGGAAGGAGTTGCTCTACTTTCTTCAAAGCTTTTATCATAGCTTTCTTAACTTCAACTAATTCCTTCTTATTAGCAGTTCCTTTTGAGTAAACTAGGTTTGTAAAATGTTCTTTTAGTTTTTCATTCATATCAATAGATTTCTCAGTGAACCTATTCTTTAGCTCTTCAAATTTAACTCTAGATACCATCTCTTTTGGCCCTATTGGGTCAAGGCCAGCAAACATCTGAAATCTAATAGATGCCTCATTTAAATCCATTGATTCTTTTGGTTTACCGTTAATGAAATCAGGTATTAATTCTTTTGAAACTTTAGCGGATCCCTTGTCAATTAATTGCTCAAAAAGCTCTTGATAAGATTTAAGTTTTTCTTGTGCTTTCTCATTCTTTTGCAACATGGCAAAATCTCTAATTGCTTTCTTAAATTTTTTCTCTTCATTTGTGCCTTGTAGATTCTCTAATTCGATAAACTTTTGCTCTGCTTCACCTGGAGCAATTACTTTGTCTCTAAGATCTTTGATGATTGACTCCATTATGCCTCTAGATTCATCTAACTCTTTGTCTTTGATCTTTAGTAACTCGTCACAGACGTTTGCAAAATTTTCATTTACCTGTGGGTCTAATTTTTTGCCAGCCGGCCCTAATGTTCTCCATATATCTTGAAGCTCTCTAATTCTTGCTACTGAAGCATCAATATCATCTTTGCTCAAAGATTTTACTTCCGTAATGATCTCTTCTTTTTTGCCTTTATTGAATTTTTCAACTTGTTCTAAAAGTTGGTTAATTTTATTTCTAGATTCTTTAAAACTTTTATTTAGATCTTGAAAATCTCCATCGGGAACAGGAGAGAATAATTTCCATTTATCATGAATCCCTTTTAAGAAGTTTACAATTTGGATCACAGTAATAGTTTCTGCTGTCTTACCTTCAGGGAAAGCATCCATTTCTTTTAAAAGGTTTGATTTTTTAGTTTTATTTTGTTCTTTCTTGCTTTCTAGTTCATTGAAATAATCCTTGCATGGAGCCCAAGCTTTTTCACAGGCTTCTTTAAAAATAGCCCATTTTTCTTTACTTGCTGTTTTTCCATGCTGATCGAGGTTCTGCCACTGCTTTTGTAATGAATTAATTTGATTAGCAAGTTTACGAGGTTCAAGCCTTTGATTGGCGAGTCCATTTACTGTGTTAATTAGTTCGCTTCGTTTATCGGAGGTTGCAAACTCAGCCCAATCATCGTATTCCTTAGCTGTAAAGTTCAATCTTTGAAATTTATGCCTAAATCTAGATGGAATAGGCTTACCTCTAGGAAATAAAGAATTTAGCTTCCTAAGGTCTTTTTGAGCTTTTTTTATATGACCAGAAGCAAACAGTTGCTCTATGTCATTTAACTGTTGATTTAGATTAATTGTCTTCTCTACCACAAATTTATCAGAATATTATTTATAATCTCAAACAAATACTATTTGAATGAAACGGATTTTAACAGGTATAACTCCAAGTGGCTATCCTCACTTAGGAAATTATATAGGAGCAATTAAACCATCTCTAGAGCTATTAGATGAAAAATGTGAATCATTTTTATTTATCGCTGATTTGCATGCTCTTATAAAAGTTTCAGATCCAGAGCAGTTAAATCAACTAACACATGGCATTGCTTTAGCATGGATGGCATCAGGATTGGATCCACAAAAGACTTATTTCTATAGGCAATCCGATGTGCCTGAAATAACAGAATTAGCCTGGATTCTAAGCTGTGTGACTGAAAAAGGCCTTCTTAATCGCTCACATGCATATAAAGCTGCGATAGATATTAATAAAGAAAGTGGTAAAAAAGATACTGATGAAGGAGTTTCAATGGGTCTTTTTTCTTACCCACTACTAATGGCTTGTGATATTTTGACTCCTAATGCTACTCATGTTCCAGTAGGAAAAGATCAAAAACAACATCTTGAAATAGCAAGAGATATTGCTGAGAAGTTTAATAAAAAATATGGTGAGGTTTTTAACATACCTGAAGCTGTCATAAATGAAGAGAAAACTGTACTTGGTACAGATGGAAGAAAAATGTCTAAAAGTTATAACAATATCGTTCCTATTCTTTCTTCGGAGAAGGATTTAAAAAAATCAATTATGACAATAGTTACCAACTCCCAAGAACCTGGAGAGAAGAAGGATTGCAAAGATAATACTCTTTTCTCAATATACAGTTCTTTTGCCACAGATACTCAAATAGAAGATATGAAAAATAAATATCAAGATGGTATTGGTTGGGGTGATGCAAAGAATATTGTCTTTAATGATTTAAATGACTTGATTAAGCCCATTAGAGACAGATATCTAGAGTTAGAGTCAAATAAATCTGATACAGAAGAGATTCTACAAACCAATGCTAAAGAAGTAAGAAACCATACTCAGCCTCTTATTAAAGAAGTGAAAGAGCTTGTTGGTATCAAAAAACTTTAGCAATAAATTTTACGCATGAGCAAGAACAAAAAAGCAGTTCTATTAATTAGTTTGGGCACTCCAGATAGCCCATCATGGTTCAATGTTGCAAGCTATTTAAGTCAGTTTCTTAGTGATGGTAGGGTACTAAGCTCGATTCCATCTTTCTTGAGATTTATTCTTGTTAACTTAATCATTGTACCTACTAGAGCATTTTCATCATCAAAGAGCTATAAAGAGCTATGGACTGAAAGAGGATCTCCATTGAAATTCCATATGGAAGATCTTACCGAGAAGGTGAGACATGCTTTACAAGACTCTTACGACGTTGAATATGCTATGCGTTATAAAAATCCCTCAATCAGAAACAGATTGGCTGATTTTGAAAAGAAGGGCTATGAAGAGATAATTTTATTGCCTGTATTTCCTCAGTATTCTTCAGCAGCAAATGGGTCTTTTTTGGATTATGCATTAAAAAAAATATCTAAATGGAATGTTATTCCATCTGTAAAGACTATAAGTCAGTTTTATGACAATGATGAATTTCTCGAAGCTTTTAAAGAAAATATCTTAAAATTTGATTTAGATTCTTATGACAAGATTGTATTTAGCTATCATGGCCTGCCAATGAGTCAGCTAGATGATACATATAGTAAAGGCAAGTGTGATGATAGAAATTGTGAAAATGGTGTAAGTGGAGATAATCATCACTGTTATAAAGCTGCCTGCTATGAAACAACAAAACTATTGTTGAATAAATTAAACATCGCTAGTGAAAAAACTATAACTGCGTTTCAGTCTAGATTAAGTTCAAATTGGGTTAAGCCATTTTCTGATAAAGTGATTGAGGACTTTGCTGACAATGGAGTTAAGAATATATTGGTTGTATCTCCTTCTTTTACTGGTGATTGCTTAGAAACAATATTTGAAATAGGAGTCGAATATGAGGAACTATTTATTGAAAAGGGTGGTCAAAAACTAGATTATGTACCATCTCTCAATTCGAATGATAATTGGGTAAAATGTATAGAGGGTATGGTGAGAAAACTATGATGAGAGAAACTTTAGAACTACAAAAGAAAGCATTTATAAAAGATGGGCCGCCTACATACAATCAAAGAGTAGATAGCCTCAAGAGATGTATGGCGCTTATTGAGACGCATGACGACCAAATTATTGAAGCTCTAAATCAAGATTATAAGAACAGATCCCATCATGAAATAAGAACATCTGAAATTGATCAGAGCATTAGAAATTTTGCATTTACTCTAAAAAATTTAAAAAAATGGATGAAACCATCAAAAAGAACACCATCATTTGGAACAGGACTCATGGGCGCAAAAACAATTATGAAGCCTATGCCATTAGGAAGTGTTGGAGTTATTGCACCATGGAACTTCCCTATTGGTATGGTTTTTTATCCAGCTGCTTCTATCCTTGCTGCTGGAAATAAGATTATGGCTAAACCATCTGAATTCACTCCTCATACATCTCAGGTCATGAAAGAGGCAGTTGAAAAGTATTTTGATAAATCGGAGTTCGCAGTTTTTCTTGGAGGCCCAGAAGTTGGAGCAGAGTTTACCTCTATGCCTTTTGATCATCTTCTTTATACCGGAAGCAACAGAGTTGCTAAAAAGGTTTTAGCCAATACAGCTAACAATCTAGTGCCGACCACACTGGAGCTTGGAGGCAAGAGTCCAACTATTATTTCAGAAGATGCTGACCTAAGTTTAGTAGCTAAAAGAATTATGTTTGTTAAAACATTGAATGCTGGACAGATATGCTTATCGCCAGACTATGTCTTTTTGAAAAGAGGTTTCGAAGATAAATTTATTAATGAATTGAAAAATGTATTTGCAGATTTCTATCCTGATGGAAATGAAGATGATTACACATCGATGGTGAATGATCACCACTTTAATAGAATGAGATCCTACCTAGAAGACGCAAAATTGAAGGGCGCAGAAGTGATTAGTTTAGGAGATTTTGATTCCGAACCTAAGGATACAATGACAACCAAAGTCATTATGAATGTAAATGACTCTATGCAAGTTATGCAAGAGGAGATTTTTGGTCCTCTTTTACCAATAATGCTATACGATGAATTGTCAGAGGTAGTCGAATATATTAATGCTCATGACCATCCACTAGGCCTTTACTTCTTTGGCAACAAAAAATCTGAACAAGATTTTGTTATCAACAATACACGTTCTGGAGGAGTAACAATTAATGACACTATGTTCCATTTAATGCAATCACACCTTCCATTTGGCGGTGTAGGGCCATCTGGATATGGTTATTATTTTGGACATGAAGGATTCCTTAATTTCTCAAATTTACGAGGCATTTATTATCAAACTAAATCTGATGCAGTGCTGTCTGTAATGCGCCCTCCAAGAGGTAAAGCATTTGGCTACTTCTCGAAGATAATGAAGAAGCTCAGTTGAACACTTTTTTAAGCAAAATATCTTTTAGATATCTATTTCAGAAAGGCAGCAAGAAACTATCTTCTTTAACTATTCTTACCACCTTAGGTATTGGAATCGGAACTGCTGTATTAATCGTCGTGCTTTCTATAATGAATGGTTTCGAGAGGGAGCTACAGAAAAGAATTCTAGGAGTAATTCCACATATAACATTAGAAAAAGAGGGTGGTTTCAATAATCTCGAAGAAATTACTGAACAATTAAAAATACATCCAGATGTTATAGATGTTGCGCCATATCTTTCTACCCAAATTGTCATTAACAATAATGATGTTTCTAAAGGCATTAATTTAAAAGGTACCTCTAAAGAATCTGAAATATCAATAATTCCAGATAATATGCTTATTGGATCATTAGAAGACTTAAAGCTAGGATCAAATATTATTCTGGGTGAAGCTTTAGCTTACGATTTAAATGTAGGCCCTGGAGATAGCGTTAAGCTTGTCAATATCAGCGAATCTAACCCTTTGATTGGCATACCAAGAATTATTTCTTTTAAAGTATCAGGCATATTCTCTGTTGGATCAGAGGTAGATCAAGGATATGCACTTATAGACAATGAGTTGTTTAAGAGCTTGATAAAGCCTGTAAATGGGGAAGGTATAGAGATTAAAGTGAGCGATGTGCTTGTAGCTAGAGAAATAGGCAGAGACTTGATAGCAGGCTTAGAAACTGATGGTTATGTCAGATTATCTAGTTGGGATCAACTTTATGGAGGCTTATTTAGAGCTGTTCAACTTGAAAAAATAATGGTTTCTTTATTGATGTCCTTGATACTGCTTGTGGCCATTATCAGTTTACTGATATCAATAAACAATTTAATAAAAACTAATGAAAAAGAAATCGCAATTTTAACAACAATGGGTTATTCAAGAGGCCAGATTCAATTAATATTTCTTCAGCTTATTTTTACAGTTGGCGTTATTGGAATAATTTTAGGTAACCTTCTTGGCTACTTATTTGCCTCAAACATTACTGAATTCCTGCTATTTTTATCTAGAACATTCGAAATATCGATGCTTGATGTCTATTATCTGGATTATTTTCCATCAATCGTGAAATTTGATCAGATTTTAATGATAAATCTTTTTACATTCATTTTATTGATGCTTTTTGGCCTTATTCCTGCAAGAAAAGCAGCAAATACAAACCCAATTAACATAATCAACCACTCATGATAAAGGTAAGCAAAATATCTAAGATTTATAAAGACAAGTCTTCTGAGCAAGTGGTATTTAAAAATCTTTCACTAAACTTTGATGCTTCGACTTCATATAGCATTGTTGGTCCTTCAGGATCAGGAAAAACAACGCTGTTAAACCTATTATCTGGGTTAGATAGCTTTGATGACGGGTCTATAAATGTTAATGGCACAGAGCTATATAATGCCGGGCCTGAAGCAAAAAGTAAGCTACGAAAAGCTCTTTTTGGATTTGCATACCAATTTCACTACCTTCTCGAAAATTTAACTGTTTTTGAAAACTGTCTAGCCAGTTGTTTTGGCAATGATAATGGAGCTATAAAAAAGATTCTTAAGGAGCTTGAAATAGTACATATTAAAGATAAGTTTCCATCCAATATATCGGGCGGAGAAAAGCAGAGAGCATCAATTGCTAGGGCTTTAGCAGCAAAACCTAAGATACTGATTTTAGATGAACCTACAGGTAATTTAGATCAATCTAACAGCTTAATTATTCAAGATTTTATTCTTAATTATGCAAAGAAAAATAAGTCTCTGGTGATATATGCTACACATGATATATCTTTTGCCGAAAGGGCTGATAAAATGCTAAAGATAAGTGATAAAGGGCTTGTTTAGTTATGAATAAAAACCTCTACTCTAGGCTAATTGGCTATACCTTTAAGCATAAAGGGCTTTTTTTTCTAAGTATTACTGGTTTCTTTCTCTTTGCAGCTGCAGATATTTCTGCCGTAGAGTGGCTTAAGCAGGTAATTTCATATATCAATGAAAGTAGTACTAATTCCTTTAATCCACTAAATCTTGCGCTTTTTCTTGGCTTTATCGCCGTTATCAGGGGTATAGGCTTTTACGTTGGGAACTATTTTATGGCAAATGTGGGTCTTAAAGTGGTTCACAACTTAAGAAAAGATCTAATTAAAAGTTTGCTTTATCAACCAATGAGCTTCTTTGATCAGGCTTCTAAAGGAGAGATTGTAAATAGAATAATCTTCACCACAAACCAAATCACTGGAGCAGCTACCAATGCCCTAAAAATTTTAGCTAAAGAAGGTTTCTTATTAGTTGGTTTATTTGTCTATTTGCTTTATCTCAGCTGGAAATTAACTCTTGTGATCCTTGTTATTGCTCCATTAATAGGGGTAATAGTAGCAATTGCTGGAAAAAGATTAAGAAAAGTGGCTAAGAAGATACAAGATGTAATGGGACAAGTTACACAAGTCAGCAACGAAATAGCCTCTGGAGCAAAAGAAATCAAGTCATTCAACAATGAAGGTGGTGAAGAACAAAGGTTTGAACAGGCAAATGATGAGAATTTAAAGCAAAACTTAAAAATGGAAAGTACTGGCAACCTCACCACACCCCTTATACAGATATTTGTGGCTTTTGCATTAGCAGCAATGAGCTATCTAGCTCTAACCAATTTAGAAGAACTTAACCTGCCTTCAGAGTCATTTGTTGCTTTCTTTACTGCAGCTGGTTTGATGGCAAGGCCAATTAGACAATTATCAAGCTTAAATGCAGTTATTCAAAGAGGTTTAGCAGCAGCCGAGGATATTTTTTCTGCCATTGATCGTGCTCCAGAAAAATACGATGAAGGCATTGAGATCAACAAAGATCTAGAGGGTGAAGTTTCCATTGAAAATGTCTCATTTTCTTATTCAGAAGATGGTGATCCTGTCTTAAAAAATATTTCAATTCATGCAAATAAAGGAGAGACTATAGCGCTAGTTGGTAAGTCTGGCAGCGGTAAATCGACAATAGTTAATCTACTAAATCGTTTTTATGATGACTACGATGGCAGAATAAGAATTGATGGTTATGACATTAAGAAAGTTAAACTAAGGGATCTAAGAAGATCAATTTCTTTCGTATCTCAAGACCCGACATTATTCAATGATACCGTCAGAAATAATATAGCTTATGGAATGGATGAGATAACAGATACAGCTGTATTCCAAGCTGCACGTGAAGCGAATGCCTATGAATTTATTATGAACTTACCTGATGGCTTTGATACGGTTATTGGTGATAGTGGAGATCTCCTTTCAGGTGGAGAGAAACAAAGAGTTGCAATCGCAAGAGCTTTATTAAAACAATCATCAATTTTAATATTTGATGAGGCGACATCTGCTCTCGACAATGAATCAGAAAAAGAAATTCAATCTGCAATTGAAAAAGCATCAAAAAACAAAACAACTTTTGTAATTGCTCATAGACTTAGTACAGTTGAAAAGGCAGATAAGATTTGTGTTCTAGAAAATGGTGAAATAACCCAAGTAGGTACACATGAGGACCTAATTAAAGAAGAAGGTCTATACCATACGCTCCAAGGCAAACCTGAACTCACTGACGATGCTGGGGCAACACAAGCAATAGATGATTTTGTGCCAACCATAATCAATGAGGAGGCAAGTTTCTGGAATGAATTAAACTTCAGAAATATAGCTCTTACTCCTTTAAGCTTTGTTTATTGGCTAGGCAGTAGCATCAAAAATTTATTTTTCAAACCGAAAGCATCTTCTGCTGAAGAGATCCCAGTTATAGTCGTCGGTAATGTAACAGTGGGGGGCAATGGTAAGACACCTCTAGTAAGTCAAATAGCTCAGGATCTAAATAATGTTGGCTACAAACCAGGAATCATATTAAGAGGCTACAGAGGTGCATATAGCGGCACCAAGATCGTAGATGATGAGACCACAGCTAAGGAAGTTGGAGATGAAGCTATATTCCATTACAGAAGGGGGTTCAATGTAGTTGTTGATAGAGATAGAGCAAGAGCATTGTCTTATCTAGAAAGATCAACAGACTGTGATATAGCCATCTCAGATGATGGGTTACAGCACTCTGGATTAAGGCGTGATTTTGAGATTATTGTTGAAGATGCCAGTAGAAATTTTGGGAACCAATTATTCTTACCTGCGGGGCCCCTTAGGGACAATATGTCTAAAACTAAAAATGTTGATCTATTTATCTATAGTGGCAGAGCCAAAGGAAGCGATAAGTTTTTTGAACTTGAACCTGATGCTTGGATTAATCTGGATACTGGAGATAGGCATACGATTGAAGAATATCCTTTTGGTAAAACTGCAAATGTTGTATCAGGTATTGCTAATCCAAATAGATTCCTTAAAACACTAAATGGTCTAAAGATTAATTTCGATTACAAAACTTTCCCTGATCATCATTATTTTAGTAAAAAAGATCTCGCCTTTGATTTTGAAAGGCCGCTACTAACAACAGAAAAAGATGCAGCAAGAATGGGGGATAAATTTACTGGCAGAAACGTATGGTATTTAAAAATGAAGGTTAAGTTAAATACCAATATAACGAAACTTATTTTGGAGAAAATTGGTGGATAAAGAATTTATCGTAGTTATACCTGCGCGGCTTGAATCTTCAAGATTAGAGAAAAAGCTTCTAAAAGAAATTAATGGCAAAAGCATAATTGAGAGAACATGGAACAAGTGTCTTGAAAGCCAAGCAAAAGAGGTCGTCGTGGCTACAGACTCAACAGAAATCTACGATTTAATAATTAGTCTAGGTGGAGAGTGTTTCTTATCTAAAGAGATTCATGAATCAGGCACAGATAGAATCCATGAGTATGTAACCTCGAGTTTAGTTGCTGAAGATGCACTAATCATAAATGTACAAGCAGATGAACCGCTTATAGACATTAATTCAATCAATGGGCTTGCGGACTTCATGGCCTCAAATAATTATGAGTATGCGACCTTATGTAAAAAGTTTGGCGAAGATGAAGATCTCGATGATCCTAATAAAGTTAAGGTAGTTTTTGATGGAAAAGGTAAAGCATTGTATTTCTCTAGATCAAGAATGCTTGCTAATACGAAAGAGGGTACTTCTTATCATCATATTGGGGTATATGGCTACACAGCCAGATTCTTAAAAGAGTTTGCAGCAGCTGAACAATCACAGCTTGAGAAATCTGAAAAACTGGAACAACTTCGGGCGCTAGAAAATGATCTGCCCATCCATGTACTTGAGGTAGATGAATATGACGCTTGGGGAATTGATACGCCTGAAGATTTAGAAAAATTTAGAGAACACATAGAAGAAATTGAGTCCTGAAGCAAAAATCTTAACCAATCATAATGGACTGCATTTAAAGTCCGAAGCTAAATATTTTTTTGATTTTGATTCGATAGACGATCTTAAAAAAATTACTGATTTTGCTAAAAAGGAAAATAAAAATATTCAGATTATTGGTTCAGGTACCAATGCAATATTTCCTGAATATTTTTCTGATGTTGTTATCAGATCAACTAACAATGACTTCACTTTAGATGATACAGGCGACAGGGTTAGTCTTAGTGTTGGTGCAGCAGTAGTCTGGGATGACCTAATTGATTTTTGTATAAATAAGGGCTTGTTTGGGCTTGGCAATCTAGCAGGCATACCAGGTACCGTTGGTGCAGCTCCTGTACAAAATATTGGCGCCTATGGGGAAGAGATATCTAATTTTATAGATCACGTCGAGTGTTTCGATCTGGATACAAATAACCAAGTAAGATTAAGCAAATCTGAGTGTAAATTTGGTTACCGAAAAAGCATCTTTCAAGAATCAGATAATCTAATTATTGTTTCTGTTGGTTTATCGCTGCTAAAGAAATTTGAACCTAAGCTACATTATCAAGACTTAAAGGATCATTCGTTTAAAGATGAGGACGAACTTGTAGAGACTGTCAGAAATATAAGAAACAAAAAGATACCAGATCCAAAGGATTTTCCTAATTTGGGAAGCTTCTTTAAGAACCCAACAATTACAAAAAAAGAGTACGAGAAAAACTCTAAATTACATGAACTGAAAAGTTACGATTCAGATAATGGAGATATAAAACTTTCTGCAGGTGAGATGCTTGATAAGCTTGGCTTGAAGGGATTGCAACTTAAAAATATAGGCTTATCCAATAAGCATGCTCTGATCTTAATTAACTGTGCCTACCCTAATGGCATATGTACGGCTGACGATGTCAAACATGTTGAGAATTATCTGTTAAATAAAGTTTCTGACTCTTATGGCATTACGCTGGAAAGAGAGCCAATTTATTTATGAATGTTTCACTATTCTTAACTTTGGCTTTTGCTCATCTTGTTGCCGTTATCTCTCCAGGACCAGACTTCTTTTATGTGGTGAAAAGTAGTTTTCAAAGAGGTTTAGCAAATAGTATTGTGTCCTCAATAGGCATAGGTCTAGGAGTCTTTTTTCAATGCATCTTTGCCATCATTGGTTTGGATTTTCTCTACCAAAAAATACCTAGTCTCTACACAGTTATAGGAACAGCTGGGGCTGCTTATTTGGTCTACATAGGTCTGAGTGGATTGCTAGCAGAGATGAGTGAAAGTGAAGAACATCAAGACGGCAAAATACCTTTAGAGTTCTGGAAAAGTTTTTCTGGTGGTCTGCTGGTAAATCTGCTCAATGTTAAAGCTTTCGTTTTTTTCGTCTCACTTTTTAGTGGAATAATAATTAACACGAGTTTCAATTTTCAATTAACTATTTCGGTGTATTTCTTTTTAGCTACTGCTGCTTGGTTCTGCTTTCTTAGTTACTCACTCCATCTTGGTAAAAGCAATTTTTTGAATCTAAAAACTCAACAATCCATCACTAGAATATCCTCTGCATTATTGGTAGTTATTGGAGTGCTTTTAGGAGTCTACGTGTGGACCTAAAGACATCGAAA